>TARA_R110002072_G_scaffold181232_19_pt1 | contig 56762 bp, 54 predicted proteins | sample TARA_R110002072 | Tara Oceans TARA_R110002072 (sample SAMEA4397118) | marine metagenome | biome: Polar Biome; feature: [SRF] surface water layer (ENVO:00010504); material: water (ENVO:00002006), including particulate matter (ENVO:01000060) such as... | depth 5 m | reverse complement strand
GGCTGGCCTTCGGGTCAGTCCCCGCCGAACTCGTCGGCCGCGGGCTCGGGGCCTTCGCGCGACACCAGCAGCTTGTCGATCCGGCGGCCGTCCATGTCGACGACCTCGAAGCGCCAGCCCTGCTCGCTGAAATACTCGCCCTCCTCGGGCAGCTTGCGCAGCACCGCAAGGACGAAGCCCGCCGCGGTCGCGAATTCGCGGTCCTCGTCATAGGCGAGACCGAGCCGGTCGCTCAGCGCATCGGCGGAGAGCGCGCCCGAGATCAGCAGCGAGCCGTCCTCGCGCTCGATCACGCCTGGCGTCTCGCCGTGCTCCTGGTCGCTGGCGAAATCGCCCACCAGCGCGGTGAGGACATCGACCGGGGTCACGATCCCGTCGAGATGGCCGTATTCGTCGTGGACCATCGCCATCGCGACATCGGCCTGCTGGAGCACGCGCAGCGCGTCGACCGCGTCGAGCTGGTCGGGGACGACCTCGGCCCGCAGCATCATCCCGCGCAGATCGACCGGCCGCCCCGCGACCATATGCGCGAGCACCTCGCGGACCTTGACCAGCCCCACCACCCGGTCCGGAGAGCCTTCCGCGACCGGCAGGCAGGAATGCGAGCTCGCCTCGATCGTGGCGCGGATCTGGTCGGTGTCGGCATCGGCGTCGATCCAGTCGAGCTGGTTGCGCGGGGTCATCACCTCGCGCACCGGGCGATCCGCCAGCCGGACCACGCCCTGCAGCATCTGGTGCTGGGCGTGCTCGATCACCCCCGAGCGGGTGGCGTCGGCGAAGATCATCTGCAGCTCTTCCGCGGTCACCGCCGGCTGCCCCGAGGCGCGCACCCCCAGCAGCCGCAGCAGCACCGCCGAGGAGGTGTCGAGCAGCCAGACCAGCGGCGCGGCGACGCGCGAGAGGATCGCCATCGGCCGCGCCATCACCAGCGCGATCGGCACCGCCAGCCGCAGCGCGACCTGCTTGGGTACGAGCTCGCCGACGACGAGGCTGAAATAGGTCGTCAGCGCGATCACCAGCGCGAAGCCGGCCTGGTCGGCCCATTGCGCGGGCACCCCCAGCGCCGCCAGCCGCTCGCCCACCGGCCCGCCGAGGCTGGCCCCCGAATAGGCGCCCGCGATGATCCCGATCAGCGTGATGCCGATCTGCACGGTGGAGAGGAACTTGCCCGGGTCGGAGGCCAGCCGCAGCGCGGTCCGCGCGCCGGGCGTCCCCTTCTGCGCGGCGCCGCGCAGCCGCGCGGTGCGGGCGGAAACGATCGCCAGCTCGGACATCGCGAAGACGCCGTTGAGCAGGATGAGCCCCGCGATGATGAAGAGGTCGGACCAGGGAAAGGGTGTCACCGGCCCAGCGCTAGCACAATTGCGCGCCCACACCAGCATTCACGCCAGCCTTCAAATCGGCATTCACGGCGCCTTCATCGCGGAACGCCTGTGGTCCTCGCGAGTTTGAAGGGGCAGGCGCGGAGTGGGCGCGCTCTTCAACTATCCCAATGCTGGGTCAATCCGGTTTCGAATGTCCGAACCGGGACCCCGCTGAAGAAGGACCGAATTTCCATGAAAAAATCCAGAATTCTCGTCGCCACGCTGGCTTCCGTCTCGCTGCTCGGCGTTTCGGCCTGCGTCACCGATCCCAACACCGGCGAGCAGAAAATCTCGCGCACCGTGCTCGGCACCGGCGGCGGCGCACTGCTTGGCGGCCTGCTCGGCGGCGTGATCGGCGGCAAGACCGGGCGCATCATCGGCGCGGTCGGCGGCGGCGCGGCAGGCGGCTATGTCGGCTACCGGATGGACCAGCAGATCAAGGAACTCGAGGAAGCGACCGCTGGCACCGGGGTCGATGTGAGCCAGGTCGATGGCGGCGAGGCGATCCTCGTCAACCTGCCCGACGGCGTCACCTTCCAGACCGGCAGCTACACCATCAACCAGACCTTCCGGAACACGCTCGACCGCGTCGCGCAGAGCCTGACGCAATATCCCAACAGCCTGATCGACGTTTACGGCTACACCGATTCGACCGGTTCCGATTCGTTCAACCAGCGGCTTTCGGAGCAGCGTGCCCAGGCGGTGGCGAGCTATCTGACCAGCCGCGGCGTCGCCGCCTCGCGCATCCGTTCGCAAGGCTTCGGCGAGGATCCGCGCTATTTCGTCGGCGACAATGCGACCGAACAGGGCCGCGCTCTCAACCGCCGGGTCGAGATCAAGATCATCCCGTTCGATCAGCAGGACGTCCGCGAGGCGCAGGCCGCGCAAGGGATGTAATTCCCGCTCGGTTTTCGAGGACGGAACGAAAACGGAAGGGGCCGGTCGCAGGATCGGCCCCTTTCCTTTGTCCGCACGTCCTTTTCCAGCACGGGCCTGGCCTCTTGTCCCCAGCTCGACGAGCTAGGCGTTTTTCCGACCGATGGTGGCAGCGCGCCCTGCCAGTCGCTCCACGGCAGCTCCGTGGATCCCCGGCGCGGAGGCGATCACCCCGAAGGCGCGCGGATCGCGCTTGTTGTAGTCGAGCTTGCGCCCGAAGGCATCGGTGGTCGCGGCGCCCGCTTCGCGCGCGATCAGCGCGGCGGCACCGATATCCCATTCGAAGCCCCAGCGCAGCGTCGCCACCAGATCGGCCTCGTCCGCCGCCACCATGGCAATCCGCAGCGCGATCGAATTGGGTTTGTCGACCAGCGACAGATCGCGGTCGGCGCGGGCGAGCGAATCGGCCGGGACCCGCGCCCCGGGAAACTCGGCCCGGGTCGAGGCGCGCAGCACCGCGCCGTTGCGCATCGCGCCCGCCCCGGCGACCGCGCTCCAGCTTTCGCCGCGCGCCGGAGCGGCGAGAATGCCGATCAGCGGCCTCCCCGCACTCACCAGCGCCACCGAGACGCACCAGCCCGGGCGCCCGCGGATGAAATCGCGCGTCCCGTCGACCGGATCGACCAGCCAGATCAGCGAATTGGCGAGCCGCGCCGGATCGTCCACCGTCTCCTCGGACAGCCAGCCCGCCGAGGGCAGCAGCGCGCCCAATTCGCGCTTGAGGAAAGTATCGACCGCGATATCCGCTTCGCACACCGGGGCGCCGGGTTCCTTCTCCCAGCTCGCCACGGAATGACCCGCACCCGGCCACAGATCGTGGGCGATGCGGCCCGCTTCGCGGACGATGGATTCGAGGCGCTGGCTGTCGATCATGAAGAAGCGGCGCAGTTGCACCCGAAGCCGACACTTTTCAAGCGCGCCCAGACATGCTTATGCGGCACGAAACTTCCACCCCCCCTTCGCGGCGCGACAAGGACATTCCCCAAATGAACATCCATGAATATCAGGCCAAGGAACTTCTCGCCAAGCACGGCATCGCCATCCCCGTCGGACACGCGGCGATGAATGTCGAGGAAGCGGTCGCGGCGGCGAAGAAACTTCCCGGGCCGCTCTATGTCGTCAAGGCGCAGATCCATGCCGGCGGCCGCGGCAAGGGCAAGTTCAGCGAACTGCCCGCCGACGCCAAGGGCGGCGTGCGGCTCGCGCACAGCATCGAGGATGTCGAGAAGGATGCGGGCGAAATGCTCGGCAACACCTTGGTGACGGTCCAGACCGGCGACGAAGGCAAGCAGGTCAACCGTCTCTACGTCACCGACGGCGTCGATATCGCTTCGGAGTACTATCTCTCGATGGTGGTCGACCGCGCCAGCGGCCAGGTCGCGATGATCGTTTCCACCGAAGGCGGGATGGACATCGAGGATGTCGCGCACAACACGCCCGACAAGATCGCGACCATCACCATCGATCCCGCGCAGGGCTTCATGCCGCATCACGGCCGCGCGGTCGCCTTTGCGCTCGAGCTGTCGGGCGATCTCAACAAGCAGGCGCAGAAGCTGGCCAAGCAGCTCTACACCGCCTTCATCGAGCTCGATTGCGAGATGGTCGAGATCAATCCGCTGGTCGAAACCAAGGACGGCAACCTGCTGGTGCTCGACACCAAGATGAGCTTCGATGGCAACGCGCTCTATCGTCATCCCGATGTTCAGGCGCTGCGCGACGAGAGCGAGGAAGATCCCGCCGAGGTCGAGGCGAGCGAATACGATCTGGCCTATATCAAGCTCGACGGCACCATCGGCTGCATGGTCAACGGCGCCGGGCTCGCCATGGCGACGATGGACATCATCAAGCTGAACGGCGCCTTCCCCGCCAACTTCCTCGATGTCGGCGGCGGCGCCACCACCGAGAAGGTGACCGCGGCGTTCAAGATCATCCTCAAGGATCCCGCGGTCGAGGGCATCCTCGTCAACATCTTCGGCGGGATCATGAAATGCGACGTGATCGCCAACGGTATCGTCCAGGCGGCCAAGGACGTGAACCTCTCGGTTCCGCTGGTGGTCCGGCTGGAAGGCACCAATGTCGCGGCGGGCAAGGAAATCCTCGAGAATTCGGGCCTGCCGATCGTCAGCGCCAACGACCTCGGCGATGCCGCGCGCAAGATCGTGGCGGAAGTGAAGAAGGCCGCCTGAACGGGCAGATAGGCGGCGGTAGCGAGCGCTGGCCCGGTGATTCGGGGCCCGCGCTCGCAACCTGCTCGCAGACCGCTCGCCGGGCACCTGCAGGTTGACGTTACGGTAAAGCGGCACTCCCGCCGGGGGGCTTGACCTTCGCCTCCCGGAACGCAATGTCCCGCCCACGCATTCGTTAGGAAAGCGGCCCGTTCGCGCCGTTTTGCAGCTTTTTGGAAAGGGACTTTCGCGCATGAAAATCCTCGTGCCCGTGAAACGGGTCATCGATTACAACGTCAAGCCGCGGGTCAAGGCCGACGGTTCGGGCGTCGACCTCGCCAACGTCAAGATGAGCATGAACCCCTTCGACGAGATCGCGGTCGAGGAAGCCATCCGGATCAAGGAAGCGGGCAAGGCCGAGGAGATCGTCGTGGTCTCGATCGGTCCCGCCAAGGCACAGGAAACGCTGCGCACCGCGCTCGCCATGGGTGCCGACCGCGCGATCCTGGTCGAGACCGACGACACGGTCGAGCCGCTCGCGGTCGCCAAGATTCTCAAGGCCATCGTCGAGGAAGAGCAGCCCGGGCTGGTCATGCTCGGCAAGCAGGCGATCGACGACGACAGCAACCAGACCGGCCAGATGCTCGCCGCCTTGCTGGGCCGGCCTCAGGGCACCTTTGCCAACACCGTCGAGGTCGATGGCGATTCGGTTACCGTGAAGCGCGAGGTCGATGGCGGCCTGCAGACGGTGAAGCTCACCCTGCCCGCGATCGTCACCACCGACTTGCGCCTCAACGAGCCGCGCTACGCTTCGCTGCCCAACATCATGAAGGCCAAGAAGAAGCCGCTCGATAGCAAGACGCCCGCCGATTACGGCGTCGAGACCGCGCCGCGGCTGACGACCACCAAGGTCACCGAGCCGCCGGTGCGACAGGCCGGCGAGAAGGTCGCCGACGTCGATGCGCTGGTCGCCAAGATCAAGGCGCTGGGAATCGCATAGATGGGCAAGCGGCCTTCCAGGTTGGTTTCGCCGCGGGGAGCGCTGCGACGCTGCTGAGCATCTATCTCTATATCCTTTGGGTCACCTCGGGATATTCTTGCGGCGGCCCTCCCGGCAGCTGCTGGCCGTAAGAGACGAACAAGGAATTCAAGATGAAAACATTGGTCTGGGTCGAACACGACAATAGCAAGATGATGGACGCCACCCTGGCGACGGTCACCGCCGCCTCGCAGCTGGGCGAAGTCCACCTGCTGGTCGCGGGCAGCGGCTGCGGTGGTGTGGGCGAGCAGGCCGCCAAGATCGCCGGCGTGGGCAAGGTCCATGTCGCCGACCACGCCGCCTACGAGCACGCGCTGGCCGAGAACGTCGCGCCGCTGATCGTCGACCTGATGGGCCACCACGATGCAGTGCTGTTCCCGGCCACCACCAATGGCAAGAACATCGCCCCGCGCGTCGCGGCGCAGCTCGACGTGATGCAGATCTCCGACATCCTCTCGGTCGAGGGCGAGAAGAGCTTCACCCGTCCGATCTATGCGGGCAACGCGATCGCGACGGTCGAATCCTCCGATCCCAAGCTGGTCATCACCGTGCGCGGCACCGCCTTCGACAAGGCCGAGACCGAGGGCGGCTCGGCGACGATCGAAGACGTCTCGGGCCCCGGCGATGCCGGCGTCTCCAGCTTCGTCAGCGAGGAAATCGCCGCCAGCGAGCGGCCCGAGCTGACCAGCGCCAAGGTGATCGTCTCGGGCGGCCGCGCGCTCAAGGACGGCGAGACCTTCGAGGCGATCATCATGCCGCTCGCCGACAAGCTCGGCGCCGGCGTCGGCGCCAGCCGCGCGGCGGTCGATGCGGGCTATGTCCCCAACGACTACCAGGTCGGCCAGACCGGCAAGATCGTGGCTCCGGAAGTCTATATCGCGATCGGCATCTCGGGCGCGATCCAGCATCTGGCGGGCATGAAGGATTCCAAGACCATCATCGCCATCAACAAGGACGAGGACGCGCCGATCTTCCAGGTCGCCGATGTCGGCCTGGTGGCGGATCTGTTCAAGGCGGTGCCCGAGCTGACCGAGAAGCTCTGACCGCCGCGCAATTCGCGCTTGGATAATCGGGCCCTCCTGCGGTAATCCTTGCCGCAGGGGGGCCTTTATGTTTCGTATTACGCTCTGTTTCGCCGCTGGCTTTGCCGTCTGTGCGCAGGCCTCGCTGGCCGCCGAACCGGCTGTCGTGCTTCCAGCCACATCGAAATGGCAGCTCGACTACGGGAAGCAGACCTGCCGCCTCGCACGCGCGTTCGGCGAGGGCGAGAATCTTTCGATCGTATATTTCACCCAGCACGGTCCGGATGACGGCTTCGAATTGACGCTCGCGGGCGAGCCGCTCAAGCGATTCGCAGCCAATACCGTTATCCAGTTCGGGCCGGCCGGCGGCGAGTGGGAAACAGATCCTTTTAAGGGCGACGTCGAAGGCGTCGGGCCGGCTCTCATCTATTCGGGGATCAATCTCGCGGAAGAGCCGGACGAGGGCGAGCCTGAGGAGGACTTTACCGAGGCCATGGACCGCCTCCCGGCGATCGACATCGAACGTGCACGGGGGATGGAATACATCGAGGTCCGGCAGCGCAAGCGTGTGGTCCGCTTCGACACTGGTTTGCTCGACGCACCCTTCGCGGCGCTCAATGCCTGCTCCGAGGACCTGATCAACGAGTGGGGGCTCAACCTCGATCAACACCGCTCGATGACGCGGATGGTCGATTGGACAAACAGCAAACAGATCGTCTCGCGGGTTGTGCGGGACTACCCTGTCGCAGCACTGCGGAAGGGCGAACAGGCCATCATCCGCGCGTTGCTCATCGTCGGCGCAGACGGCAAGGTGGAGCGGTGCACGCTCGACAATGCGACCAATTCCGATGCCCTTCCAGCGCCCGCTTGCAAAGCGCTGGAGGATGCCATCTTCGAGCCCGCGCTGGATAGCCAGAGCCAGCCGATGCGCTCGTTCTATATTACGAAGATCGTCTACAAGATGGGCTGATGCCCAGCGCAGACTCTTAGAACACCCCGCTGAGGAAATGCAGCGTCAGCCCCACCAGCCCGCCGACTAGCGTGCCGTTGATGCGGATGAACTGGAGGTCGCGGCCGACCGCGTTCTCGACCCGGCCGGTGATCGTGCTGGCGTCCCAGCCGCGCACTGTTTCCGAGACCAAGCGGACGATCTGCCCGCCATAGCGCGAGGTCAGCCCGACCGCGGTGCGGCGGGCGAAGCGGTTGACCTGTTGCTGGAGCCGCGGATCGTCGCGCAGCGCCGCGCCCATTTCCGCGAGGCTGTCGGTGAGCCGCTCCCGCATCTCGCCGCTTCCGCCGCCGCGGACCATCTCGATCAGCCGGTGGCGCAAGCGCTCCCACACTCCCTGCCACCAGGTGGCGATCGCGGGATTGTCGAGCATCTCGCGCTTCATTCGCTCGACCTTGGCGCGCATCTCGGGATCCTCGCGCAGGCCCTTCGCCAGATCGGTCAGCCCGTCCTCGATCTTCGCGCGCAGCGGATGCTCGGGATCGACCAGTACCTCGGCGAGCATCCGGTAGAGCCCGTCGAGCACCGAATTCGCCAGCCGCTCGTCGAGCCCGGTAAAGCGCAGCAGCGCGTTGGCGCGCTGGTTGATCATCGCGCGGACCATGTCCTCATTGTCCTCGAGCACCAGCCCGGCCCAGCGGATGATGCTGTCGATCAGCGGGCGGTGGCGCCCGTCGGCTATCATCGCCTCGAGCATCTGGCCCAGCAGCGGCGCCACTTCGATCCGGTCGAGCCCGGTCTTGAGCGCGCTGCGCACCTGCCCACCGAGCCGGTCCGGATCGAGCGATTCGAGCACCTCGACGAACAGATCGCCCGCTCCGGCGCGGATCCGAGAGCCGCCCTGTTCGCCGGGTTCGGTGAGATAGCGGCCGACCGCCTGCGCCAGGTTCATCGCGCGCATCCGCCGGGCGACAACCGCGGGGGTGAGGAAATTCTCGCGCAGGAACTGCGCCATGGTGTCGGCGATGCGGTCCTTGTTCTCGGGGATGATCGCGGTGTGCGGGATCGGCAGGCCGAGCGGACGCCGGAACAGCGCGGTGACGGCGAACCAGTCGGCCAGCCCGCCCACCATCGCCGCTTCGGCGAAGGCGTGGACATAGCCCCAGGCGGGATGCAATTCGAGATAGCGGCCCGACAGAACGAAGACCGCGGCCATGACCACCAGCAGGCCGGTCGCCGCCCAGCGCATCCGGCGGAGGCGATCGGGCGTCGGCATTTCACCTTGGGCGGCGCGCGGCAGGGGCGCTAACCACCGACTGCCGCGGGGTTCGTCACTCGGCAGGAGCGACCTCCCCCTTGCGCGAATCGCCGTTCTCGTCGCCGGGGCGATAGGTCAGGAAGCGCTGGCGCATCCAGGGGCCGAGACGGCGTTCGACACCGTCTGCAAGGCTGAAGCCCGCAGGTACGATCAGCAGCGTCAGGACGGTCGAGAGGATCAGACCGCCGATCACCATCGTGCCCATCGGCGCGCGGAAGGCACCGTCGCCCGAGCCGAAGACGCCCGAGAGCGAGACCGGGACCATGCCCGCGGTCATCGCCACCGTGGTCATCACGATCGGCTGGGCGCGCTTGTGCCCGGCATCCATGATCGCGGCGAACTTCTCCTTGCCGTCGGCCATCGCCTCGATCGCGAAATCGATCAGCAGGATCGAGTTCTTCGAGACGATCCCCAGCAAGAGCAGCACGCCGATATAGACCGGCATCGATTGCGGCTGACCGATGATCCAGACCAGGAAGATACCGCCTAGCGGCGCCAGCAGCAGCGAGGTCATGTTGACCAGCGGGCTCATCAGCCGCTTGTAGAGCAGCACCAGCACCGCGAACACCAGCAGAAAGCCCGACAGGATCGCGATGACGAGGCTGTTGAGCATCTCGGCCTGCCATTCGTCTTCGCCCACCACATCGCGCGCGACACCCTGCGGCAGGTTCTGCAGCACCGGAAGCTCGTCGATCTCGGCCTGCGCCTCGCCCTTGATGACGCCTTGCGCGAGGTCGGCGCCGACCAGCACACGGCGGTTCTGGTTGTAGCGCTGGATCGTCGTCGGTCCCGATCCGAAGCTGATCTCGGCGACACGCGAAAGCGGTACGGTACCGCCGCTACGGGTCTGGACCGGCAGGTTCTCGATCGTCACCAGGCTTTCACGCGACAGTTCGGGCAGCTTGACCCGGATCGGGATCTGGCGGTCGGACAGCGAGAATTTCGCCGCGTTCTGCTCGATTTCGCCCATCGTGGCGATGCGGATCGTGCGGCTGAGCTCGGCGGTGGTGACGCCCAGTTCGGCTGCGAGATCGGTGCGCGGCTGGATGATCAGTTCGGGGCGATTTATATCGGCGCTGATCCGCGGGGCGACCAGCATGTCGATCCCCTTCATCTGCTCGACAAGTGTCGCCGCGGTCTGTTCGAGCAGTTCGGGGTCGGAGCCGACCAGCATGACGGTCATGTCGCGCCCGCTGCCGAAGCCGCCCGATTGCGAGGCGAAGCGGACCCGCGCATCTGGGATCTGCGAAAGAGCGGGAGCGAGACTGCGCTCGAACTCGATCGAGGTGCGCTCGCGATCTTCCTTGAGCGTGACGTAGAGCGTGGCCTGCCCTTCGCGAACCCGCTCGAGCGCGAGATCGACCTCGGGCTGCTCGTAGAGCAGCGTGGCGACCCGGTCGGTCACCCGCTCAGTCGTCTCGAGCGTGGTTCCGGGCACCATCTCGATCTCGATCCGCGAGTTTTCGCTGTCGGTAAGCGGCTGGAACTGGGCCGGCACGTTCATGAACAGCAATATGGTCAGCAGCAGCGCGAAATAACCGATCCCGACCATCCAGATGCGGTGATCGAGGAACCGCGCCGACAAATAACGCCAGCTGTTGCGCACCCTTGTGCCGGCAAGTGAGGTCAGCAGGCGGCCCAGTTGCAGCACCAGCAGCGCGGCGAGGAAACCCGCACCCAGCGCGATGGCGAACTCGAGAACGGCGAAAAGCTTCTCGACCAGGAAGAAGGCGATCCCCTGATCGTTGGGATCGGCGCCAGCGGGCGTGACCGCACTACCCATGACGGTGGGCACGTCGAAACCCGATATGAGCCCATAGACCGTGAAGACGGTTGCGGCGGAGGCTGCCAGCATCGCGAGCACCGTGACCAGCAGGCTCAGCGCATAGACAAAGCGGTGGCGGGGGGCCTCGACGGATTCGCGCTTCGCGAACATCTTGCCGCGATTGAGCGTCCATTCGAGGACCCGCATGTAGCGGTCCATCCATTTGCCCTCGCCGTGTTCGGCATGACCATGGGCCTTGAGGAAATAGGCCGCCAGCATCGGGGTGATCATCCGCGCCACGGCGAGCGACATCAGCACCGCGATGACGACGGTGATGCCGAAATTCTTGAAGAACTGGCCGGGTATGCCGGGCATCAGCCCGACGGGCAGGAACACCGCGACGATACAGAAGCTGGTCGCGACCACGGGCAAGCCGATCTCGTCGGCGGCGTCGATCGAGGCCTGGTAGGCGGATTTGCCCATGCGCATGTGGCGCACGATGTTCTCGATTTCGACGATGGCATCGTCGACCAGCACGCCCGCCACCAGACCCAGCGCGAGGAGCGAGAGCTGGTTCAGGTTGAAGCCGAGCAGATCCATGAACCAGAAGGTCGGGATCGCGGAGAGCGGAATCGCGACTGCGGAGATCGCGGTGGCGCGCCAGTCGCGCAGGAAGAAGAACACCACCACGACCGCGAGGATTGCGCCCTCGATCATCGCCGCCATCGAGCTTTCGTATTGCTCGAGCGTGTATTTGACGGTGTTGAACAGCGGGACGAAAGTGACGCCGGGGTTCTCCGCCTCGATCGCGGCGATTTCTTCGACCGCGAGGTCGAAAGTGGTCACGTCGGATGCGCCCTTGGCGCGCGACATCGCGAAGTTCACGACCTCCTTGTCGCGCACCTTGCTGATCGAGGTGCGTTCGGAATAGCCGTCGCGGACCGTGGCGACGTCGGACAGCTTGACCGTGGTGCCATTGCCGAGCTGGATCTGGCGCTGGCCCAGCTCGTAGGCGCTCTCGCTGCTGCCCAGCACGCGGACCGACTGGCGGGTGCCGCCGACCTCGGTCATGCCGCCCGCGGCATCGACATTGGTCGAGCGCAGCACCTGGTTGATCTGGCTGGCGGTTACGCCGTAAGCCTGCATCCGGTCGAGATCGAGAATGACCTCGATCTCGCGATCGACCCCGGCGAAGCGGTTGACCTCGGCCATTCCCTCGACGCTGAGCAGCCGCTTGGCGACGACGTCGTCGATGAACCAGCTGAGCTGCTCGATCGTCATATCGTCGGCTTCGACCGCGTAGATCGCGAGGAAACCGCCGGCTATCTCCTCCTTGGAGACGCGCGGCTCGAGGATTCCCTCGGGCAGACTGCCGCGCACGGTATCGACTGCGTTCTTGACCTCGGCGACGGCATCATTGGGATCGATGCCGATCTCGAATTCGATGAAGGTGTTGGAATTGCCCTCGCTGGCGGTCGAATTGATCGTCTTGACGCCGTTGATCGAACGGACCGCCGATTCGACCAGCTGGGTGATTTGGTTCTCGATCTCGGTCGGCGCGGCGCCGGGCTGCGAGATCGAGACGTTGACCGCGGGAAATTCGATGTCGGGATTGTTGACGACATCCATCTGCGCAAAGCTGAGCAGGCCGGCGAACAGCAGCCCGATGAACGCGACCAGCGGGATGACCGGGTTGCGGATCGACCAGGCGGAGATGTTCTGGAAGTTCATCGCCCGTCAGGCTCCGTCGTTTTCGACCAGTTGCGGATTGACCGTCTCGCCCTCGGTCAGGAAGCCGCCGGCACGCAGCACGACGCGTTCGCTTCCGGTCAGGCCTTCGGTGACGACGATGCCAGCGGGCGTTACCGAACCGGTGGTCACCGAGCGGCGCTGCGCCTTGTTGTCGGAGTCGATAATGTAGACGAAGGCGCCCTCGTCATCGGACAGCACCGCGGATTCGGGCAGCACCGGCGCCACCACCGTCCCGCTGGCGATCCGTGCGGTGGCGAAACCGCCCGGGCGCAGACCCGGTTCGTAGGACAGCGCGATCCGCGCGGTACCCTGGCGGTTCTGGGCGTCGATGACCGGCGACAATTGCCACACCTGCCCGATATAGGTCTTGTCGCTGCCCACCGGGGTCACTTCGGCGCGGACGCCGGTCGAGAGATTGCTCAGCTGGGTCTCGCCGACCTGCGCGAGCATCTCGATCTCGCCGCCGCGGGCGATCAGGAACAGCGGCGCGGAACCGGCGCTCACGGTCTGGCCGGGCTCGACATCGCGCGACAGCACCAGCCCGGCGGCGGGGGCGACGATGTTGAGCCGATCGTTGCGCGCCTGCAGCTCGCCGAGCTGCGCCTGCGCGACGCCAAGCCGCGCGACCGCACCGTCGCGGGTGGCGGTGAGGCGATCGACATCGGCCTTGGAGATGAAGCCGCGTTCGACGAGCTGCAGCGCGCGGTCGAGATTGGCCTGCGCGAGATTGGCTTCGGAGCGCGCCACTTCGATCTGCGCCTGGGCGCTGCGGACCTGCTGCGACTGGACCGAGCGATCGATCACCGCGAGCACCTGGCCCTGATTGACCCAGTCGCCGGCATCGACGGGCACCAAGACGACGCGGCCGCCTTCGCCGACCACGCCGACGGGCATTTCGCGCCGTGCGGCGAGCGTCCCGGTGGCGGTGATCTCGCCCTCGACCGTGGTCTGGCCGGGCGCGATGACGGTGACGGTGGGAAGCTGGCCGTCGCGATCGGCGACGGGTACGGCTTCCGAGGCGGTCATCTGCCACGCCACTGCGGCCGCGATCAACGCAGCGATGATGATGCCGAGCACGATGAATAGCCGGCGACGGCTGCGCGTGCGGGATTCGGTTTCGAGCGATTCGAAATCGCTGGTCAGGGGTTGCCCCCCCTCGCCCGTGACGGTCGTTTCGTAATTCATCGCGCCTATGCCTCGGCTTGCAGAACTTGCAGGTGTGTTATCCGACTATATCACTCTGTGCAAGGAGCAGTTCGCAATCGCCCTACTCGCGAGCGCGGGCAAGGGCAATCTGCGGTTCGACCGGCGGCAATGCGCAAACCACGAGCGACAGGCGGCCGGGCGCGGAGGTCGGGGGGCAACGGACAAGAAAAAGGGCGGCTGGCATTACGCCAACCGCCCCGATCCGTTGCTATAGTGCGGGCTTAGCGTGCGCGGCCGCGCTGAACCATGTTGACGATCGCGAGCAGCACGATGGCGCCCAGGAACGACATCAGCAGTCCGGGGAGGCTGAATTCGGTCAGAGTTGCGCCGACGCCGATCAGCGAGCCGATGAAGCCACCGATGAACGAGCCGACGATGCCGACGACAATGTTCCAGAAAATGCCCATCGAGGCATCCCGGTTCATCACCAGACTGGCGAGCCAGCCGATGATGCCGCCGACGATAATAGCGATAATCCAACCCATAATATTCCTCCTGTTTGTACTTATTCGTTTTTGCTGATGCCGCTTGAACGGTCGTGCAGGAAAAACGGTTCCCGGGGTGCCGGGTTACAGGGGACTATCCCGCGGATAGCAAAAAGGTTCCCGCATCGCTGCAGGAACCCTTGCTCCGGTCACCGCCGGGTCGGTCAGTATTTGAGTTGGCGCTCGTAGAGGTCGCGATAGTGCTGGATCCGCGTCACCCGGAGACCCTGCATTCCCGAGCGGTCGACCGCGCGCTGCCACGAGGCGAACTCCTCGAGCGTGAGGCCATAGCGTTCGAGCACTTCGTCGATCGTCAGCAGCCCGCCATTGACCGCGGCGACCACCTCGGCCTTGCGGCGCACGACCCAGCGCTTGGTCTGCGGCGAGGGCAGGTCGGCGATCGTCAGCGGTTCACCGAGGGGGCCGATGACCTGAGCTGGGCGGATGTCTTGGTTTTCAATCATGTGTCGTCCCGGTCGCCTTGGGCCGCGTCATTCGCGGCGGCTGCAGGCTTAGAACGGGTGAATTTTCCATGCCTTAAAATATCCTGGTTACCGCCGCGTTTACCTTTTTCGCCGAGCTCGGGGAGCGAGGTGGAAAATCCCGCGAATCCCGCCTCGCCGGGATGGCCCAGCTCCTCGCGCAGATCCCGAGTCGCCGCGAGCCGGGCGACCAGATCCGTCCAGCGCAACTGGCGCAAATCCTGCGAGTCGCTCCGGGTCTCCGGCTGCGATGTGTTGATGTGACCCTCGAACATGAGGTCGAGCTATAAGGGGATGTGGTAAACAGTCTGTGAAACATGATGCGGAGCGAAATCGAATCGCCCGCGCGCTCCCCGCGGTCCTGCAAAGAGAGCATGCAACGCCGCTTCCGGCCTGCGCCCCGCCCCTGGCTGGCCAGCGAGCACACGGCGGTGTATGGGCCGCGGCCCATGACCTTCGCCGCCCACCCCGCTCTTCTCGCGTCCGACGCGCCCCATAATCTGCGCCGCGAACCCGGCGCCGACCCGCTGACCCGCCCAGAAGACGCCGCCGCGCTGTTCGACCTGCCGCACCCCGCGGCCGAATGCCGCATCGTCGTCGCGATGTCGGGCGGGGTCGACAGTTCGGTCGTGGCCGCACTGGCCGCGAAAAGCGGCGCGGAGGTGATCGGGATCACGCTGCAGCTCTACGATTTCGGCGCCGCGACCGGGCGCAAGGGGGCCTGCTGCGCGGGCGACGATATCCGCGACGCGCAGGCGGTCGCCGACCGGCTGGGCATCGCGCATTACGTTTTCGACCACGAGAGCAGCTTCCGCGAGGAAGTGGTCGAGACCTTCGCCGACGAATATCTCGCCGGGCGAACCCCGGTGCCCTGCATCCGCTGCAACATGGGGCCCAAATTCACCGATCTGTTCGCGATGGCGCGCGAACTGGGTGCCGATTGCCTCGCCACCGGACATTACGTGCGCCGCACCATGGGAGCCGCCGGCCCCGAACTGCACCGCGCGCTCGATCCGGCGCGCGACCAGTCCTATTTCCTGTTCGCCACCACCGAGGCGCAGCTCGACTACCTGCGTTTCCCACTGGGCGGGCTGCCCAAGCCCGAGGTGCGGCGGCTGGCCGAACAGGCGGGCCTGCGCAATGCGGCCAAGCCCGACAGCCAGGACATCTGCTTCGTCCCCGATGGCGATTACGCCAAGATCGTCCGCAGCCTGCGTCCCGAAGGCGGGGTGGCGGGCGATATCGTCCATGCCGAGAGCGGCGCGGTGCTGGGGCAGCACAAGGGCGTGATCCACTATACCGTCGGCCAGCGGCGCGGGCTGGAGATCGGCGGGCAGGCCGAACCGCTCTATGTCGTGGGCATCGATGCAGGCGCGCGCGAGGTCCGGGTCGGACCGCGGCGGATGCTGGCGGTGACGGGCGCCCGCGTCATCGAGACCAACCGCATCGGCCCGCTTCCTGACGGGCCACTGACCGCCAAGGTCCGATCGCTATCGAAGCCGGTTCCCGTGCGGGTCGAAGGGCCACTGGGCGAGGATGCGAGTGTCACGCTGCGGTTCGACAGCCCCGAATACGGCGTCGCGCCCGGTCAGGCCGCGGTGATCTATGCGGGTGAGCGGGTGGTCGGCGGCGGCTGGATCGCCGAGACCGGCGCGGCCTGAATCCAAGCGTGAACCGCCGCCGGTTGCGGAATCATTCCTCCCAAGGCTCCAGCACGCAGCCGAAGCCCTCGCGATAGCGCGCGGTCTCGCTGGCGATCAGCGGCACGCTGGCGGTGACGCTCTTGTCTTCGGGGATCTCGCTCAGCCGGATCATCTCCATCCCGGCGAGCTTGTCTTTGCCGCAATCCTCCAGACTGCGTCCCGCGACATAGCGGCACGAGCAGCCGACCCGCGCGGCATAGGCGGTACCGGCGGCGGCATTGCCGGTGACACCGTCGCGCACATACCACCAGCCGATCCCGAGCAGCACCGCGAGCGCCAGCACCACCCAGGGCCAGCGCCGCGACCGTGCGGTCGATCTCGACCGGGTTGATTTTGACGTTGCCAAGCCGAGAACCCCCATGCGAGTTACGCCGCATGACCATGCGGCTCGCACCCCTTATCGCCATCCTCGCCAGCGCCTCAAGCCTTGCGTCCTGCTCCGACACCGCACCGGTGCAGGAACCGCCGCTGACCGAAGCCGCGCTGGCCGCAGTGAAGGACGATCCCGGCGCGGCGCGGCGCCCGCTGGCGCGCGCAATCGACGACCTGTTCACCCGCGACGGGTTGGGCGAGACCCGCGCGGTGGTGCTGCTGCACGGAGGCGAAATCGCCGCCGAGCGCTACGCCCCGGGATATGACGCCGACACCCGGTTCATCAGCTGGTCGATGGCCAAGACCGTGACCGCGGTCATGATCGGCATGCTGGTCGCCGATGGACGGCTCGAGCTCGACGCCCCCGCGCCGGTGCCCGCCTGGCAGCGCCCGGGCGATGCGCGCAGCGAAATCACACTGCGCCACCTGCTCCAGATGCGCAGCGGGCTCGATCACACCGAGGCTGGCCCGGTGCCGGTCGAATCGAGCGAGGTGCGGATGCTGTTCCTCGACGGACGCGACGACATGGCGGGGTGGGCGGAGGAGCAGCCGCTCGAGGCCGAACCGGGCGAACGCTTCGAATATTCCTCCAACACCACCGTCATCCTGGCCGACATCGCCGCCCGCACGCTGACGGACAGCGAGGATCCGGAGGACCGGCGACAGGCGGTGGCGGATTATCTCCATGCGCGGCTGTTCGAACCGCTCGGCATGAGTTCGGTGGTGCCCGAATTCGACGCCAGCGGCACGCTGATCGGCGGCAGCCTGATCCATGCGACCGCGCGCGACTGGGCGCGGTTCGCCGATTTCCTGCGCAACAAGGGCTCCTATCGCGGCGCGCAGCTGGTCCCACGCCAGTGGATCGAGCAGATGGTCACCCCCAGCCCCAAATCGCCGCATTACGGCTATCAGACCTGGCTCAACCGCCCGACCGGAGAGGCCGACCACCCGCTGATCCCCGAGCGCGCTCCCGAAAGCCTGTTCGCGATGATCGGCCATATGGGCCAATATGCGCTGGTCTCGCCCAGCCAGCGGGTGACGCTGGTGCGGCTGGGCCATTCGGATGCGCCGCAGCGCCGGGCAATGTTGCAGCAGGCGGCGGATGTGCTGGAGCTTTATCCGCAGAGCTGAACCGGGGTGGTACGCAGCGTCAGTCGGAGAGGTGGAAGATTCCCTCGACCACGGTGACGCAGGGGCCACCGAGCCAGACGCGGTCGTCCTCGAGCCGGCAGGTCAGATCGCCGCCGCGCTGCGAGGCCTGATGCGCGGTGAAGCTCGTCCGCCCCAGCCGCTCGGCCCAGAACGGTGCCAGCACAGCATGCGCGGAACCGGTCACGCTGTCCTCGGGCACACCCCAGGCCGGGACGAACACCCGGCTGACGACATCGACGGTCTCGCCCGGTGCGGTGCAGATCGCCATGCGGTCGATCTGTTCGAGCGCGCGCATGTCGGGTGAGATGGCGCGCAATTGCGCTTCGGACTCGAGCAGGACGATCGAGGTCTCCTCGGTGCCTTCGACCGTGTCGAAAACCGGCGCATCGATCCCGAGCGCCTCGAGCAGGCCCGGCACCGCAAGCTCCTCGACCCTGCTGGTCGGAAGCGAAAGTTCGTAGCCCTCGCCCTGTCGCCGGACATGGAGCAGGCCCGCATGCCGCGTGCGAAAGCTTACCTCATCGCCGCCGTCGCGGGTCAGCAGCACATGCCCGCTCGCCAGCGTCGCATGGCCGCACAGCTTCACCTCGCTAGTCGGGGTGAACCAGCGCAATTCCCAGTCTGCCGCTCCGGCCGCAGCACCGCTCTCGTCGCGCACCACGAAGGCGGTCTCGGCGAAATTGTTCTCCTCGGCGATCGCCTGGAGCACCGCGTCGGGGAGCCAGTTCTCGAGCGGCATCACCGCCGCCTGATTGCCCGCGAAGGGGCGGTCGGCGAAGGCATCGACATGCCAATAGGGCAGCTTGGTCATGGCGTGGCTCCTCCGAGGCGATCGAATTCGTTTTCCTCGACCAGCGGATTGTTCGGCTCGTCGATATGGCCCTGCGGGTCGATGTGGATCAGCAGCTCCATTTCCGGGAACTGCCCGCACAAATCCGCCTCGACCCGCTCGATCACGTCATGCGCCTGCTCCACCGTCATGCTGCCGGGCAGATCGACATGGAACTGGACGAAATCCTGCGTCCCGCTGGTGCGGGTGCGCAGATCGTGGAGGTTCGAGAGTTCGGGATGGCGCGCCGCGGCCGCCACGAAGGCTTCGCGCTTCTCGTCGGGCCATTCGCGGTCGAGCAATTGGTCGACCGCGGTCGAAGCCGCCGACCACGCCCCCCACAGCAGCCAGCCGCCGATCGCGAGCCCGAACAGCGGGTCCGCCAGCCCGAAGCCGGCATATTGGTCGAGCACCAGCGCGGCGATCACTGCGAGGTTGAGCAGCAAATCGGACTGGTAATGGACATGATCGGCATGGATCGCGACCGAGCCGGTGCGCGCGATCACCACCCGCTGCCAGGCGAGCAGCGCGAAGGTGGCGACGATCGCAATGGTCGAGACCGCGATGCCTTCGGGCGCGGCCGCGGTCTCGCCGCCTTCGACCAGCCGCATCGCCGCGCGGAAAATGATCGCGGTGGCGGATATTGCGATCAGCACCACCTGCACCATCGCCGCCAGCGCCTCGGCCTTGCCGTGCCCGAAGCGATGCTCGCGGTCGGCGGGCTGCGCGGCGAACCACACCCCCACCAGCGTCGCGAGGCTGGCGACCAGGTCGAGCGCCGAATCGGCGAGGCTGCCGAGCATGGCGGTCGAACCGGTCCGCCAGCTCGCCCAGGTCTTGAGCGTCACCAGCAGCAAGGCGACCGTGATCGAGGCGAAGGCGGCGGAGCGGGCGAGCGTTGAGCGCTTCATGGATAAAGCAGCGTGTCGGTCCACCCCTCGCCCGCACGGGCGAACAGGCGGCGGTCGTGCAGGCGGTTGGGGCGGTCGAGCCAGAACTCGATTCGCTCCGGGACGAGGCGGAATCCGGTCCAATGGGCGGGACGGGGGATATCGCCCTCGGGATATTGCTCGGCAAGCGCCTCGACCCGCGCGAAATAGGTCGCGCGTTCATCCAGCGGGCGCGACTGATCCGAAGCCGCCGAGCCGATCTGCGACACCCGCGGGCGCGAATGGAAATAGGCATCCGCCTCGGCGGCGCTCACTTCCTCGAGCGGCCCCTCGATCCGGATCTGGCGGCGCAGGCTCTTCCAGTGGAACAGCAGCGCCGCCTGCATGTTGGCGCGGATTTCCTCGCCCTTGCGGCTCTGCGCATTGGTGAAGAAGGTGAAGCCGCCCGGCCCATGCCCCTTGAGCAGCACCATCCTGAGCGAGGGCGCACCCGAGGGAGTCGCGGTGGCGAGCGCCATCGCGTTCGAATCATTGGGCTCGCTCGCGCGGGCTTCGGCGAACCAGGTCTCGAACAGATCGATAGGATCGCTTTGCGGAATGGCGCTTTTGTTGTCCATGGGACGACGCCCTAACGCCCTCGCCCGCATTGGCAAAGCCATCGTGCTTGCCCTCGGACACTGCTCCACCTAGCTAACACGCCATGGCCGATCCCTATTCCACCCTTGGCGTACCCCGCACCGCGTCCGAAAAGGACATCAAGAGCGCCTATCGCACGCTCGCCAAGGAGCTTCACCCCGACCGCAACACCGGCAATCCCAATGCCACCGAACGCTTTTCCGAAGCGACCAGGGCCTATGATCTGCTGTCCGACAAGGCCAAGCGCGCGCAATACGATCGCGGGGAGATCGATATGGAGGGCAATCCGACCCATCCCTTCGCGGGCGGCGGCGGCGGTTTCGGCTCGCGCGGCCAGTCGCGCGGCCAGGGCGGATACCGGCCCGAGGATTTCCAGCGCGGCGGCACCGAGGACGTCGACTTGAGCGATCTGTTCGAAGGCCTGTTCGGTGGCGGACGAACCACCGGCGCGGGTTTCGGCGGGGACGCGCGGCGCGGTCCGCAGGCGCCTCCGAGCAAGGGTGCGGATATCGGCTATCGCCTGCGCGTGCCCTTCGTCGAGGCCGCCGCGCTCAAGGATCAGCGCATTACCCTCTCCGACGGCAAGACCATCGATCTCAAGCTGCCCAAGGGCGTGGAAAGCGGCACCCAGATGCGGCTCAAGGGCAAGGGCGAGCAGGGCCCCGGCGGCGCGGGCGACGGGCTGGTGACGATCGAGATCGACAGACATCATGTGTTTCGCCGCGAAGGCGACGATGTTCGCCTCGACCTCCCGATCACGCTCGACGAGGCGGTCGGCGGCGGCAAGGTGCGCGTTCCCACCGTCGATGGACCGGTGATGATGACCATCAAGCCGGGGACCGACGGCGGCACCGTGCTGCGGCTCAAGGGCAAGGGCTTCTCGCGCAAGGCCGGGGGCCGCGGCGACCAGCTGGTCACTCTCGAAATCCAATTGCCCGAGGATCTCGGCCCGCTCGCCGAACGGCTCGAAGGGTGGAAGGACGACAGCGATCCCAGAGCGAAGCTGGGAGTCTAGCCCTTGGCTCCGCACCCTTTGCTGAAGGCTGCGCGGGATGCCGCGCCGGAGAGTTCGCCCGAAATCAAGGAGCGCCCGGTCGAGTCGCTCTCGCCCGAGGCGCGGCGACAACAGGCGCACGGGTTGCACGGGCGCATGGTCCGCCAGCTGGGTCCGGGGACCAAGGCCTGGGAGGTGATGAAACGCACTGCCGTCGGCACCTTCAACGACGGCTTCATCCACGCCGGCAATCTCGCCTATCTGGCGATCTTCTCGATCTTTCCGTTCTTCATTCTGGGCGCCGCGCTGTTCTCGCTGGTCGGCGAGGAAAGCGACCGCGCCGCCAGCATCAACGCCGTGCTGATCGCGCTTCCGCCGGTGGTGGGCAATGTCATCGAACCGGTGGCGCGCGACGTGATCTCGGCGCGCAGCGGCTGGCTGCTGTGGGCCGGCGCGCTGGTCGCGCTGTGGACCGTGGGCAGCTTGGTCGAAACCATCCGCGACATCCTGCGCCGCGCCTATGGCACCAAGATGATGTACGCCTTCTGGAAATACCGTCTGCTTTCAGCCGGGGTGATCGTCGGCGCGGTCGTTCTGCTGATGCTCTCGCTCATCGCGCAGTTCCTGATCGGCGCCGCGCAGGAGGTGATCCAGGCCTATTTCCCGCAGCTGGTCGACCGGGTCAACGATCTGCGGCTGACCCGGATCGTCCCCGCGCTCGGGCTGTTCGGATCGCTCTACCTGATCTTCTACACGCTCACGCCTTCGCAATACCGCGACAACCGCTACCCCAAATGGCCCGGCGTGCTGCTGACGACGGTGTGGTGGATCCTGGTCGCGGTCCTGATGCCGATCGTGTTGCGCAGTTTCTTCACCTACGATCTCACCTATGGCAGCCTTGCCGGGATCATGATCGCGCTGTTCTTCTTCTGGCTGGTGGGGCTGGGCGTGGTGCTCGGCGCCGAACTCAACGCCGCTCTGGCCGAAACCCCCGAGGAAGAACGCCACGCGCTCGCCGCGGACGAACCGGGCACGCAACACCACGAAACGAACACCGAAGGGAATGCCGAATGAGCGGATTGATGGCAGGCAAACGGGGGCTGATCATGGGCCTCGCCAACGACAAGTCGCTGGCCTGGGGCATCGCCAAGAAGCTGCGCGAACAGGGCGCCGAACTGGCCTTCTCCTATCAGGGCGAGGCGCTGAAGAAGCGTGTCGGCCCGCTTGCCGCGCAATTGGACAGCGATTTCGTCTTCGAATGCGATGTTTCCGACATGGACGCGCTCGACGAGGCCTTCGCCACTCTCAGGACGCGCTGGGAAACCATCGATTTCGTGGTTCACGCGATCGGCTTCTCGGACAAGAACGAGCTGCGCGGCCTCTACGTCGACACCAGCCTCGAGAATTTCCTCATGACGATGAACATCTCGGCCTATTCGCTGGTGGCGGTCGCCAAGCGCGCGCGCGCGATGATGCCCTCGGGCGGATCGATCCTGACGCTGACCTATTACGGCGCCGAAAAGGTCATCCCGCATTACAACGTCATGGGAGTCGCCAAGGCGGCGCTGGAATCGAGCGTGCAATATCTCGCCAACGATCTCGGTCCCGAGAACATCCGCGTCAACGCCATCAGCGCCGGCCCGATCAAGACGCTGGCCGCCAGCGGAATCGGCGACTTCCGCTACATCCTGCGCTGGAACGAGCTCAATTCGCCGATGCGCCGGAACGTGACGATCGACGATGTCGGCGGATCGGGGCTCTACTTCCTCTCCGACCTGTCATCGGGCGTCACCGGCGAGGTCCACCATGTCGACGGCGGCTATCACGTGGTGGGAATGAAGCAGGAAGACGCGCCGGATATCGCGCTGGATTGAACTGGCCGGATCGGCATCGAGCAAGCCCCGAGTCCCGTCACCAGGGCTGCGCCTCTATCGAGGCCGGTCTTGCGCCGCGCGCGTCTGGCGATCGGCGATTTCGTAAGGCGATGTCGCATTCGCGGTGGGGTCGTAATTGCGGTCGATGCGGTTGCGGATGCGGTTCTGAATCCGATTGTTGATCCGCGAATCGATGCGGCCCAGCGGCTCCTGAATCGCCGGGCCGTCGCGCACGGTTTGGCGCTGGCCGACCTCGCCGATGCCGGTCTCTGCGGTGCGGGCGGTCCGTTGCAGTCCCTCGTTCTGGGTTTCCGCTGGGTCGATCTCCTCCGCTTCCTCGGTGGGATCCTGCAGGGGTACTTCCTGCGCCGCGGCAGGCCCAGCGAACCCCGCCAACACCGCCGCCGCGCCCAGCAACACCCATCTGCCCGGTCTTGCACGCATCATCGTACTTCTCCTGACGGAACGAGCGCTGCTCGTTCTATCTGGCCCGACACGCCGGTGATGTCATCCGATGCGCGCGCGATCAAGGACAGGATTTGCACGGCGCAATCGCCCGGAACGCTGACTTGCCCCCCGAATGCGCCATTCTCGATGTCCGAATTGGGGACCTCGACGCGTCCAAGCTCGCGCCCGTCCTGACAGAGCAGCGCCCAATAGGGACGCGACCGTTCGGATTGCTCGATGCCCCGGCTGCGTCCCGAGATCCGGTACGTACCCGGCGGAAGCAGCTGGGTTTGCTGCACCAGCGTGCCTCCGGTTGAAGGGGGCAGCGAGAAGTCGAGGATTCCGCCCTCACCCTCTTGCAGAATGGCGGCGGAAACGCCCGACTGGGCGCTTGGCATCCAGTCGAAAACGGCCCGGATATCAGCATTCAGGGCAAAATCCGGGTCGCGCGAGCGGTTGCGCACCGCATCGCGGCGGAATTCGGAATAATAGCTCCAAGCCGGTTGGATTTCTCCCTGGGCAAGCAGTGCATTGACCAAGGCTGCCCGCAGATCATCGTTGACGGGCAGATCCACCGCTTCGCCTTCGCGGAAAAAGGCCAGTCCGGCCACCGGAGCAATCCCGCTGGTGGCGACCCGCTGCAGAAAGCTATTGGCCCAGACAGGATCGCTGGCCATTATCGGCAGGAGGCCAGCCCGCACCTTCGGTTCAGCCAAGGCCGAGACCAGATTGGGCAAGAGCAGGTTCGGCGCTTCCTTGGAGGTGCGCAGTGCAATGTCGTAGCTGCGCAAGGCGGCGGCGATGTCTCCGCGATTGACCGCTTCCTCGATCGCCCAGATTTGCGGCCGAAGTTCGCGCCGCGAAAGCCGCAGCGAATACTGGAAAATCTCCCTTGCCCGCTCGGTTTCTCCCCGCAATTGCGCCTGCAGCCCGAGCACATTGAGCGCTTCGACGGCGGTCGGATCTTCGCGCAGCGCAAGGCGCGCCAGGCGGGCCGCGTTCGAATCCGCAGCCTCGCTCGGTGCCGTGGTGAATGCCTGCTGGGCACTCGCGGCAAGAATGACCCCGTTGCCCGGAGCGAGCATCGCAGCGCGTGCAGGGTCTACTTTTTCAACCAGCCGCGCGAAAGAATCGGCAACGCTGATCAGGCCGAGGGTAACGGCGCCCAGCGCGAGTGCGCCGCGCCCCATCCAACTGCGCAGCGAGCGGCGCGGTACCGAGCGACGGGAGTCGGAGCGGCGGCTTCGTTTCGGCATCAGACCGGCGCTGTTTTCGCGTCTCGCCCGTAACCGTAGCCATAATCGTAATCATAGCCGAAGTGCGCTTTGCGGGCGTCGAACTTGGTGACGATTCCCCCGAACACCTTGACCCGGGCACTGATCAGACGCCCGAGCGCGGTCTTGACCTGAGTGGTCCGGATCCCGTGGGATTCGACCGCATAGATGACACCGTCCATCTGCGAGCCGATCAGCGGTGCATCGGCGAGGCCGAGAACCGGAGGACTGTCGACCACGACGTGATCGTAGGTAACCAGCAGCCGTTCGACCATCTGGGAGAGGCGGTTGCCGGTGAGCAGTTCGGCCGCATTGGGCGGGATGGGGCCGGAAGTCATCGCATCCACGCCAAGGTCCTCTATCCGGAAGATCAGGCTGTCGAGCGCATCTTCGCCGGTGAGGAAATTGCTCAATCCGCGGTCGTGGTCGACGCCGGCCAACTGGTGCACCGACGGCGAGCGCATGTCGCCGTCCACCAAGATGACCTTGCGCCCCTGGCGCGACAGGATCGTGGCAAGTGCCAACGCGGTCGTGGACTTTCCTTCGCCAGGACGCGTGGACGTCACCGAAAATGCGCGTGGAATGCCATGCTCGGTCGTGAAACCGAGATTCGTCTGAACCGCCAGATAGGCGTCGACCAGTTCGGATTTGCGATCGGTCAGCGCTTCCAGGGGGGTCTCTTCCTCGACCTTCGGCACCGAACCGAGCAGCGGCAGACCGAGACGGCGCTGCAATTCGGTCGGGTCGCCGATGGACTCGTCCAGCTGCTCGAGACCCAGGGCGATCGCCACCCCGATCAGCAAGCCGCCCAGAAGCGCGATAAGCATGTTGAGGACCAGGCGCGGGCTCGACGGAATTTGCGGGATATCGGCCAGATCGACGATCGCGATATTGTTGACCCCGACGCCGCCGGCGATGCCGATCTCCTCGAATCGCTGGAGAAGGCCGTCGTAGAGAGCCTGGTTGGTGTCCACTTCCTGCTCGAAAATATTGTACTGGATCGAGCGCCGACGCAGGTCGAGATACTCTTCCTTCAGAGCGTTTACCCGCGTCTCGAGTGCGCTTTCGCGCTGGACCGCCTGGCGATATTCGGCCTGCACCGAACCTGAGACGCGGGATTCCTCGCGCGTGATCGCGCTGTCCAGCGCATCGATCTGCTGTTCGATCGCCTGCGCTTCAGGATAGCCGGGTTCGAACCGAACCATCAATTGCTGATATTCCGCCGCCAATTCGGCCCGCCGCTGGCGCAAATTGTTGATCGCGGTGTTTTGCAGGGCTGCGGCGGTGCCGCCAGCGCTGCCGGCCTGGCGGAAGCGCGATTCGGCAGCGATGCGATCGGCAATCGCCTCGCTCAGCGCCGCGTTGAGAGCGGCGAGATTGTCCGCCACGATCGGGCGCTCTTGCGCGCCTTCGCTGGTAGCCGGGAGATTGATGATCTCCTGGTTCGAGGCGTAGGTGACCAACTGGCGCTGCGATTCGTCGAGCCGCTGCTTGTAATCGGTCAGCTGGCGCTGAAGTGCGTCGCGTCCGTAGGAGGTCGACTGAAGCTTGCGCTCCAGATTGGATTCGATGAAGTTTTCCGCCCAGGCGTTGGCCACGCTGGCGGAGAATGCGGGATCCGGACTGGTGAAGCGAATATCCACCAGCCGAGACAGACGGGTCGGCTCGATGCTGACATGGTCCAGCAGGACTTCGCCTGCGATCCGCAGACGCTGCGCCCGTCCCTGCGCCGGGAAACGACCGTTGTTGATCGCAAAGGCTGCCTCGCCTTCTTCCGCGGCGCCGAACATTTCGTAAAAGTCGGGATCGTCGACCAGGTTCAGTTCGGTGGCCACGCGTTCGGCAAGGGTTCGAGCGCGCAACAGGCCGTATTGGGTCTGATAGAACTCCTGATCCGCAACGCTGGTTTCGCGTTCGACACCCTCGAAACTCGTAACCTGGTCGGATTCCCGTAGAATCTCGATCGTCGAGGCGGCGGTATACTGCGGGGTCATCAGCAAGGTGACGACGAGCCCGAGCGCCATCACGGCTATGGTGGCCCCGAGAATGACCCAGCGCCAGCGCAGCGCAATGCGCATGTAGTGCTGGAGGATGGAAGGCTCCTCCAGCGCGATTGCCGAATTGTAGGGGGCACTCGCCTCAGGGTTTCGATCGGAGCGCCGCTCGTCGGGGCTGCTTGCAAAGGTGTTCATAATTTTGACGGATCTAACGCTGTAAAATTGCTATGACCGGTGCGGCAAGAAGCGGGGCAACACCGATGAAGTCGCGGAACAGGCGCCGCTGCGGGCTATCACCGACCACGATCAGATCGTTGGCGTAAATCTCCGGATCTGCATAGAGACCGCGGCGGATGGCGCCGATGTTGTAGAGGCCCGCAAGCCGCTGACCATCGACGGTGCGAAGAATGACGACATCCTCTTCCTTGGCGAACTCGGTCAGACCGCGGGCCGAGGCCACCGCGCGCAGTAAGGTCATCTGGTTGGTTACCGGATAGAGACCTGGCTCCACGACCTGCCCATCGACGGTAACAACCTGGCTGACCGAACTGTTGATGTTGATCGTCACATCGGGATCGCGAACGAAATTCTGAGCCAGCGCGACTTCGATGTCGCGGGCAAGCTCGGCCGCGGTCTTGCCTCCGGCATCGACCGCCCCGATCAGCGGCATGGCGATCCGGCCGCTGGTATCGACCTGCATTTGCCCGCCGAGCTCGGGAATGCCGAAGACGCGCACCGTGATCGTATCGAGCGGGCCGATCAGCGCAACTCGGTCGGCTGCGGCCAGATCGGTGCGACCGGGTGCCGGAAGCGTCATGCTGTCTTCGATGACGGTCAGATCGGCAGTCGATTGAATGGGCGGCTGCCCAGCGCAGCCGACCAGGCCAACACCGGCCGATATGCAAAGGAAAAAATTACGCATTTTGAGATGAAAGGTCCGGTTCGACGGCAAGATGGCGCCTTATAAGAGGGGGGTTTGCGAACGTAAAGAAAAGATGCCGCTGCTCGACAGCAGCGGTTCGGGCTCCTCGCCTATAGAGAATGCCTGCCAACAGCTCGGTCGGCGGGACCCGCGCAGCATGCATTGGCCGCGATCCGAGGGCGCGGAGAAAACATCGGCGTGTCAAATGGATGGAGCCGACGTCCGCAGCGCTAGGCCTGTGTTCGAAGGGCCGGTGCGAGCGGGCGATTTGATGTTTTGCGCAAATCCAATTGTGGCATTAGTAGGCCCATGCTCCATTTGAGAACCTCGCGCCCTCGCCTTCCTGCAATCTTGGTGATGTCCGTTTCGCTGCTGCTTGCGGCATGCAGCTCCGGGGAACCGGCGCCTGCACCAGGCGAAACGCCGGATCGGGCGCGCGAATTCAGCGAAGAGGACAAGCGGGCGGCATTGGCGCTGTCGATCGGCAACGTTCAGGCGCTGTCGGCTGAAACGAGCGCTTACGACCGCGCCCAGACTTGCAGTATCGCGCTGGAATCGGTGTATGCGCAACTGTCCGAAAGCGGCCAGCTCGACACGGCGATGATCAACGCAATCGATCAGGTCCGCACGGTGTACAACAACCAGGTGCAGCAACTCGGCTCTGCGGAAAACAAATCCACCGCCGATATCGCGGCAGATCGCCTGCAGCGGGCCGAAGAAATCCCCGAACCCAGTGAACGCGGCCAGATTGCGATCGGCTGTCTGCGCGCGATGAGTTGAGCGGACTGACGCAGAGAAGTTTCGGGCGGAGAGTGCGATGCGGGTTCTAGTCACCGGAGCGGCCGGGTTCATCGGTAACGCCGTCTCGATGGCGCTGATGGCGCGCGGCGACGCGGTGCTCGGGATCGACAATTGCAACGATTATTATTCGCTGGCGCTCAAACGCGCACGGCTCGAGCGGGCGCGCATTGCAGCTGATGGGGCGTTCGATTTTCTCGGGGTGGATTTCGCCGATCCGGCTGCGCTTGGCGCGGCCCTGGAGGGCAAAGAGTTCGACCGCATCGTCCACCTGGGTGCGCAGCCGGGCGTGCGCTATTCGCTCGAAAATCCGCGCGCCTATGCCCATTCGAACATCGCCGGTCATCTCGAATTGCTCGAAGTGGCGCGCCACCGCAAGGTCGAGCATATGGTCTACGCCAGCTCCTCCTCGGTCTATGGCGGCAATGCCAAGCTGCCCTTCTCGGTCGGGGATCGCGCGGATCACCCGGTGTCGCTCTATGCCGCGACCAAACGCGCCGACGAACTGATGAGCGAGACCTATGCCCATCTCTACCGCATCCCGCTGACCGGGCTGCGCTTCTTCACGGTCTATGGCCCCTGGGGCCGGCCCGACATGGCCCCGTGGCTGTTCACCAGCGCGATCCTCGAGGGACGGCCAATCAAGGTCTTCAACCACGGCGATATGTACCGCGACTTCACCTATATCGACGATATCGTCGCGGGCGTGCTGGCCTGTCTGGATTCACCGCCTGCGGACGACGGCACGACCAAGGCTGGCGGCAGCACCAAGCCGCATGCGCTCTACAACATCGGCAACAACCGCTCGGAACATCTGCTCGAGGTGATCGCGCTGTTCGAGGAAGCCTGCGGACGCAAGGCGGAGCGTATCCTGCTGCCGATGCAGCCGGGCGACGTCGAGAGAACCTATGCCGATATCGAAGCGATCCGAAACGATCATGGCTATGAACCAACCACCTCGATCGCCCAAGGCGTGCCGCAATTCGTGCGCTGGTACCGCGACTATCACGGCGTCTAGACGGCGGCGGCGCGGATCGGGATAGGCTCAGGCGACGTCTGGCCAGATGCCCCGCGTATCGTAGACCAGCGCGCCTTCGCGTTCCTCGGGCGGGACGACCTTGAAGATGTCGTGATCGACCAGCACCACGATGATGCCGCACTCCTCGAGCGCAGTGTCGAGATCGACCAGAAGGGCGCCCGTCCCGTCGAATTCGGGTGGGAGTTCACCGGCATAGGGTTCGACAACATGGACCCGATCGCCGAATTCGCGCGCCAGCCCGGCGGCGACGAAACGCGCGGGACTTTCGCGGAAATCGTCGATGTTCGCTTTGAAGGCCAATCCGAGGCAGGCGACCCGCTGATCGGGATGCGCCGCAATCAGCGCCGTGGCGCGGGCCAGCACATGCGCCATCTTGGCGTCGTTGGTCTCACGCGCCTGGCGAATGATCCGGGCATCATCGGGCGCACCATGGACGATGAACCAGGGATCGACCGCGATGCAATGGCCGCCGACTCCGGGCCCGGGGCTGAGAATATTGACCCGCGGGTGGCGGTTGGCGAGGCGGATCACCTCCCAGACGTCGAGCCCCTGCCGGTCGGCGATCATCGAAAGCTCGTTGGCGAAGGCGATGTTGACGTCGCGAAAGGCGTTTTCGACCAGCTTGGTCATCTCCGCCGAACGGACATCGGTGGTGACGCATTCGCCCTTCACGAAGCGCTTGTAGAAGGCCAGCGCCTTGCGCGCGCAGCGCGGAGTGATCCCACCGATCGAGCGGTCGTTGTGAGTCAACTCCTCAAGAATCTTCCCCGGCAGCACCCGCTCGGGGCAATAGGCGATCGAGACGTCGGGCGTGCCTTCGCACAGGCCGGGCAGCGCCAGGTCGTTGCGCTCACGGGCGATCAGATCGCGCAAAGCCCCCGTGGTTCCCACCGGGCAGGTCGATTCGAGGATCACCGTGTCGCCCTTCTTGAGCACGCTCGCGATCTGGGCTGCGGCCGCCATCACATAGCTGGTGTCGGGCGTGTGATTGCCGTCCTTGGCGAAGGGCGTGGGCACCGCGATGACGAAGACATCGGCGGGCGCGATCCGGGTCGAGGCCTTGAGCAGCCCGCGCTGGACCGCCGCCTGTACCAGCCCGTCGAGATCGACCTCCTCGATATGGATTTCGCCGCGATTGATCGTGTCGACCACGCTTTGCGAGACGTCGAGCCCGTGGACCGGGCAGCCCGAGCGGGCGATGATCGCCGCTGTGGGCAAGCCGATATAACCGAGGCCGATGACGCAGACGTCGGGCTTGATGTCACCGCGCATGAATGGGGGTTCCCTTGAGTGTTCCGGGAAGCCCTAGCGTCTGTCGGTAAATTTTACAGTAACGCGCGTGCACGTGGCGCGGATCACTCCGCCAGCAGGTCGCAGATCCGCATGGCCGAGCGCCCATCGCCGAAGGGATTGTGCGCGCGGGCCATGGCCGCGTAGGCTTCCGGGTCGTCGAGCAGCCGCGCGGTCTCGGCGACGATGGTGTCGGGGTCGGTGCCGACCAGTCTCGCAGTCCCGGCAGTCACGCCCTCGGGCCGCTCGGTGGTCTCGCGCATCACCAGCACCGGCTTGCCCAGCGCAGGCGCCTCTTCTTGGACCCCGCCGCTGTCGGTCAGCATCAGCGTGGCGATATCGATCAGCCGGGCGAAATGCGGATAGTCGAGCGGCTCGATCAGCGCGACGTTTTCGAGCCCGGCGAGCTCCGCCTCCATCACTGCGCGGACATTGGGGTTGAGATGGACCGGGAAGATCACCGCGACATCCTCGCGCTGCGCGATCCGCCGCACCGCCTCCGCGATCCCGCGCATTCCCTCGCCGAAATTCTCGCGGCGGTGACTGGTCATTCCGATGATACGCTTGCCCGCAAAGCGCTGCTCGAGCGGGGCGAGGCCGGCTGCCAGTTCGGGCTGCGCCGCGATCCTGGCGGTGACCCATTGGAGCGCGTCGATCACCGTGTTGCCGGTGACATGGATGGTCGCGGGATCGACATTCTCGCGCCGCAGCGCCGCGGCGGCGGTTTCGGTGGGTGCGCAATGCAGCGCGGCGAAAGTGCCGACGACCTTGCGGTTGACCTCCTCGGGCCAGGGGTGGTGGATATCGCCGCTGCGCAGGCCCGCCTCGACATGGCAGACCGGGATCTGGCGATAATAGGCCGCGAGCGCACCCGCCATCACCGTGGTGGTGTCGCCCTGGACCACGACCCAGTCGGGCTTTTCGCTATCGAGCACCTCGCCGATCCCGGTCAGCGCACGTGCGGTCAGTGCATCGAGCGTCTGCCCCGGGGTCATCAGGTCGAGATCATGATGCGGCGCGATGCCGGTGATCTCGAGCACCTGATCGAGCATGCCGCGGTGCTGCGCCGAGACGCAGACGCGCGAGACGAAGCGCTCGTCCGCCTCCAGCGCGTGGATCAGCGGGAACAGCTTAATGGCTTCGGGACGAGTCCCGAACACGGTCAGAATCTTGCGCGGCTGGGTCATCCCTGCGACTCTAGCGCAGTTCGAGGGCCCGTGTCAGTCCCGCATCAGGAGCCGGGTTCGCGCGCCGGGACCTGCGGTCCGAGCGGCTGGACGACTTCGCTGTCGTCGTCGAACGGCGTATCCTTCGACGGCTCGGCCGGCGGGATGCGGTCGGAACGGTCGATGAGCGGCGGCGGCGAGGCGTCGCGCGCGGTCGCGGAGAGTTCGGCATCGCGCTGGCTTTCGAGCCGCTCGAGATATTCCTGCTCGATCTGCTCGACGCGTTCCTGCTCTTCGGCGGCAAGTTCGTCGATCTGCGCCAGCCGTTCGGCGCGCGCGGCTTCGATCAGCTGGCCGAACCGGACCGAGGAGGCATTCTCGCGGTCGGCATAGGCAGCGGCAATCATTTCCTGGGTGCAGCCGCTCGAACCGCCAAGGCCGACGGGGCTGCAGGACAGGATACCGAAATCGCCGACGATATCTAGCCGCTCGACCCGCTCGGCCCAGCTCGTGTTGGCCGGATTGTCGCTGTAGCGCAGCGATTCGGGGATGCGGAAGCGGTCGGCCTCGGGCAGCCGGGCGACCACGACGATCTCGTCGCCGACGGGTTCGGGCGCGGCATCGTCGCCGTAGAGGATGACCATATTGACCTTGTCCCCGCCGCTGTCCTGGGCGGCGAGCGGGCTCGCAAGACAGGCTGCGGCGGCGAGCATCAGGGCGGCAAGCGGGCGTCTGGTCATCGTAATCCTCTCAACGGCCCGTCAGTAAGGGCGCGGCGGCGTGAATATGTCCTGAAGCGCGCCGGAACGCCAGGCGTTCCCCGTTCAGATGCGCTCGGACACCTTGATCGCGGTGCGGCAACCCAGTCGGATCAGCCCCGAGAGCAGCGGATAGGCGGGCGCATTCTCGGCCCCGGCGGCGAGCGCGGCATCGCGGTGCTCGCGCTCGTCCTCGCGGAATTCGGCAATCATCCCCGCCAGTTCGGGATCGCCGCCGTCCTCCTCGAGCTCGTCGAGCTGGTCCGAATAGTGGCGGTCGATCTCTTCCTCGACCGCGGCGGTGCAGGCCATCGCCGCCTCGGGCCCGAGCAGCGCGGTCGCCGCGCCCAGTGCATAGCCCGCGACCGACCAGAAGGGCTGCAACGCGGTCGGGCGGACGCTGCGACGCGCCATCAGTGCATCGAACTTCGCGCGGTGCTGCGCTTCCTGTTCGGCCATGCCGGCGATCTCCGCCGAATGCGGACCGCGGTCGCCCATCACCGCCAGCTGGCCGGCATAGATGCGGGTCGCGCCGAACTCGCCCGCCTGGTCGACGCGGATCATGCGGTGGGTGTCAGGCTTGGGCATGAGACTTGCTCCGTGAAAGCAGAATGAGGATCGCGAGGCCGCCGACGGTCGAGATGATGAAGTTCCAGCCCGCCAGCGAAACGCCCAACAGGCTCCAGGGTGCCTCGTCGCAGCGGATCATCGGGGCATTCATGATCGAATCCAGCGCGCTGACCCCGTCCTGTGGGACAATGGTGGCGCAGCCCGTCAGCCCTTCCCACCAGCCGTATTCGACCCCGGCATGAAACCCGCCGATCGCCCCGGAAACCAGGATCGCCAGCGCGGCGAGCGCGACCCACAACCCGCCGCGCGGCGCACGGAGCGAAAGCAGCGCCAGCGCGATCGCAGCGAAGTGCGGCCAGCGTTGCCACCAGCACATTTCGCAAGGATGCAGGCCGAAGCCGTATTCGGAGATATAGGCACCCCCGAGCAAGAGGGCGGGAATCCCCAGGGCCAGTTGCCGCGCGAGGCGGAAGGATGGCGAAACGGTCATCGAGCCTCGATAGCGCCGTTAGCGACGGGCCGCCACCGCATTGGGCGCGATGCGGCGCAGCGTTTCGAGCGCGTAATGCAGCTGGAAATCCTCGATGCCTTCGTCCTTGAGTTCCTCGGCGGTCTTGGTGAAACGGGGGTCCTCGCGCTTATCGGTCTCGAGCGCCGAATCCTCGAGCTTGAGCTCGTTGATCAGATGTCCGCGCAGATCCGATTCGCGCATGGTGAAGCGCGAGCGCTTGGCCAGATCGGGATCGGACAATTGCGGGACCGCGATATCGGGTTTGATCCCGCCCTCCTGCACCGAATGGCCGGCCGGGGTGTAATAGCGCGCGGTGGTGAGCTTCAGGGCCGAATCGCGGCCCAGCGGCAGCAGCGACTGGACGCTCCCCTTGCCGAAGCTGCGATCGCCCATGATCACCGCGCGGCGATGATCCTGCAGCGCGCCGGCGACGATTTCGGACGCGGAGGCGGAGCCGGCATCGATCAGCACCACGATCGGCACACCCTCGGCGATGTCGCCGCGGAACACGGTCTCGGCCTCGTAGACGACGCTTTCGCCGCGTGCGCGGCCGCGCTGCGAGACGATGCGGCCATCGTCGAGGAACAGGTCGGACAGAGCCACCGCCTCGTCGAGCGAGCCGCCCGGATTGGAGCGCATGTCGAGTACGAGACCGCTCAAGCGTCCGCTGGCCTGCTGCTTGAGGGCATCCCACGATGCGAGGACATCGCTGCCGACATCGCGCGAGAACTCGTTGACCATGATGTGGCCGATATTGCCCGGCATGAGCTCATGGGTGACCGGCTCGAGCTCGATCACGCCGCGGGTCACGCTGACATCGAAAGGTTCGTCGCGGCCCGGCCGGAAGATGGTCAGCCGGATCGCGCTGCCCGCGGGTCCGCGCATCCGCGCCACCGCTTCGTCGAGGTCGCCGCCGTAGATCAGTTCGCCGTCGAGATGGGTGATGTAGTCGCCCGCCTTCATCCCGGCATCCTCCGCGGGGCTGCCGCGGAAGGGCGAGATCACCTTGACCGCGCCGTCCTCGAGCACGACCGAGAGGCCGAGCCCCGAATAATTGCCGTCGATCATCGTCTCGAGCCGCTGAAGGTCCGAACCGTCGAGATAGGCCGAGTGCGGATCGAGCGCGGCGAGCATGCCGTCGATCGCCCCGCGGATCAGGACATCGTCCTCGACCGGTTCGACATAGCTGGCCTTGATCCGCTGGTAGGCGGCGAACAGGCTGGCGAATTCCGGCCCTGCGCGCGCATCCACCTGCGCCAGACCGGCGGTGGTGGCGGGGATCAGGGCGACCGCGGTGACCAGCGCGGCGCTGCGGGCGAGTTCGGCGAATTTCATGGCAGGTGTCCAATCATGTCTCGCGCCATTCTATCCACTGTGCGCGGTTAACGCTAGCTGAGGATCGACGACCGATCCTGCGCGACCTGCAGGCGCATCGGCAGGCGCAGCGGCACGCAGGCCCCGCGATCCTGTCAGACGATGAAATCGAGCGGATTGACCGGTTCGCCCTCGCGGCGAAGCTCCAGCGCGACCAGGGGATCGCGCAGCTCCGCCATGCCGAGCGGCGAGCCGGCGACGACGTTCTGGCCGACCCGCGCCGCCAGTTCCGACAGTCCCGTCACCAGGCTGGTCCAGCCATTGGGGTGTTCGATGATGACGATGGTGCCATAGCCGCGGTAGGGGCCTGCGAAGGCGATCCTGCCCGCCCCTGGCGCAACGACCTGCGCGCCGCTGCGCGGAAGGAGCTGCAATCCGTTGCGCCGTGCCCCGCCGTCCTCGCGCGATCCGAAGGCTGCCACCAGCCGCCCGTCCACCGGCAGGCGGTAGCGGCGGGGTGGGGCGGTGGCGGACGGCGTAGGCGGCGGCGCGGCAACGGCGGTATGGGCCGCGGAAGGATCGGAGGGGCGCGGAATCGGACCCGGCAGCGCCGCCAGCCGCTCACGCAGATCGCCGACCTGTTCGAGTTCCTCGATCAGCCCGTCGATGTCGCGTGCGCGCTCGCCGAGCGCGAGCGCTCGCAGCGCCTCGCGATCCGCAGCTCCGGCCGCCCGGCGGGCATCGATCCGCTCGCGCTGCGCCATGGCAACCAGTTCGGTGCGGCGCTGCGCCAGCTGCGCTTCGCTGGCGCGGCGCGCGGCGACAGTGTCGCGCGCCTCGGCCTGGAGCACGGCGGCGCGGTCGAGCTCGGCGCGCAGATCGGCGGTGGTTGCACGCACCAGCGGCACAGTGCTGTCGAGCACGGCGCCGAGATAGACCGTGTCGCGCAGCGAACCGGGAGCCAGCAGGCTGAGCGAGAGCGGGCGCCGGACCAGCGTCTGCAGCGCGCTGGTGAGCTGGACGATCGGTTCGCGGCGCTCGCCCAGCCGGATGTCGAGCAGACGCCGTTCGGTGTTGATCAGGGCAAGCTGCGCCTCGGCGATGCCGATCCCCGCCTCGACCTGCTGGATCCGCGCCGCCAGCGCAGCGGATTCGGCCTGCGCCTTGTCCGAGGCCTGTGCCGAACTGGCGCCCTCGCGCTCGAAGCGCTCCGCGCGGGCGCGGGCGCGGACCGCCTGCTGGCGCGCCAATGCAAGCGCGGCGCGGGCCTGCGGCGCATCCTCGAACCGCGATGCGGATTGCGCCTGGCCGGGCCCGTCGGCGCCCACCCAGAAGCCGAGCGCAAGAAGGCCCAGCAGGCTGGCGGCAAGAAAGCGCGTCATGACGTCATTATAACGGACGGGTCACGCACGATGATAGGGGTGCCCGGCGATGATGGTGGTCGCGCGGTAGAGCTGCTCGGCCAGCATCGCGCGCGCCAGCAGATGCGGCCAGGTGGCCTTGCCGAAAGCGAGCAGCAGGTCCGCCCCGGCGCGCTCCTCCGGTGAATGGCCATCGGCGGCGCCCAGTACGAAACGCGCCTCGCGGATGCCGTCATCGCGCCAGCGCTCGAGAATGGCGGCGAATTCCTCCGAGCCCAGATCGCGTCCGCGCTCGTCGAGCAGCACGGTGCGGTGCGGGTTCTGGGATTCGGGTGCGCGCCCCCCGGTCTCCGGCAGCTCGGTGAAGCGGGCCGGCCAGGTCATCCGCTTTTCGTAGCGGGCGACCAGCTCGGCTTCGGGACTGCGGCCCAGCTTGCCGCGCGCGATCACATGGAGCAGCACGATCGCGTTCCCGTCGAGAACGCGGGCCTAGGCCGTGCCAGCGGCGCCGGCCGGCGGCGCGTCGCCGAAGGCCCACATCCGCTCCAGATTGTAGAAGCTGCGGACTTCGGGGCGAAACAGATGAACGACGATATCGCCGGCATCGAGCAGCACCCAGTCGCCCGCGGGCAGACCTTCGAGCTTGACCGGACCGAAGCCGGCCTTCTTGATCTTCTCCGCCAGCTTCTGCGCGATCGAGGCGACCTGACGCGTCGAGCGGCCCGAGGCGATCACCATGTGATCGGCGATCGAGCTTTTGCCTTCGAGGTCGATGGTCACGACCTCCTGGGCCTGATCGTCCTCGAGATGCTGCAGGACGAGGTCGAGTAGCGGATCGGTGCCGTCGCTATGCATCGACGGAGCCTGAGCGGTGTCGGCGGCTGCCGACAATGTGTGCGCCTGAGTCATCGGCGTGGATCATACTCCTGTAGAGAAAAAGAGAGGGCATGAAGGACACAACGCACGTCATCGTGCTTGTGTTTCCTCGTCCATGCCGGTCGGGGTTCTGCCTTCGGGATCGATTGGGACGGTGCGATCGGCAATCAACCGGCGTGTCACCTGGTCGCGCAAGGATCGCGAACCGAGGCGTTCAACCCAGTCGGGATCGGCCCGGCGGATGGCCGTGGCCGAGCTTTCGTCCGGATCGAAACGCAGAATCACCAGAGCCGGCGCACTCCAATCGTCCCCTCTTGCAAGACTGGTAGCGGAAACGGAAAAGCGCCGCAGCCAGGCCATCGCGGGGCTCGCGAGGGCAGCGCCATCATAGCCGGGTCGGGCGATCACCGCAATCGGCATGCTGCGGGCAATGCCGCGCCAGTCGCGCCAGCGGTGAAATTGCGCCAGATTGTCGGAGCCCATCAGCCAGCAGAAATCGAATTTGCGATAGCGGCGGCGCAGAACCTTTAGAGTATCGACCGTGTAGCGGGTGCCGAGTTCTCGCTCGATCGCAGTCACGCGGATCGGCGCGCGACGCGCCTGCAGCGTGGCGGAGGCGAAGCGGGCCGCGAGCGGGGCCATCCCGGCCTCGGGCTTGAGCGGATTGCCGGGCGAGACCAGCCACCAGACTTCGTCGAAACCGATCGCCTGCTTCGCGAAGAGTGAAATCCGGCGGTGCCCGCCATGCGCCGGATTGAAACTGCCGCCCAATAGCCCGATCCGTCGGCGCGCCCGCGATCGGGCACTCACAAACGAACTCGGAACACGGAAGAAACCTCGGGACGACCGGGTACGAGAGGGGGCAAGGCAGACACGCGATTCGCGTAGCAGGCCGATTCGGCGCTGTCAGCTTGTAGGGCGAGAGGCGAATCCCCGGAGAATCGACACTTTCCAAAACGCTGCCCAAAACGCTGCAGCGCGTTTCGTTCCCACGAATCGCAATAAAATTCGCTGCCGATCAACCGTTCATCCCGCCACGCTTTCGCTCTGGCCATTTCTCCGGGCTGAGATTCGCATGGTTTAACAATCGCTGTTAGTGGCCGGGGCGAGGGTCTGAAGTCAAAAAGACGGGGTCGAATTTGTCCGATAATACCACCGCTGGCGGCTGGGTTCGCCGTGTGCGCAGCTGGTTTCCCGACCGGGAATTCTTCATGCGCTCCGAGGGCCAAGTCCGCTTCGTGACCGTCTCCTCGCGAGTTCAAATGACCGCCGCCGGTCTCGGCGCGGCGGCTCTGTTCGCTTTCGTCGGGACGTTGGGGGCGATGAGCTGGTCGCAATACCGCGCGTCCACGGATCGCGTCGTGCTTGCCGAGCGCGAACACCGGGTCGCTGATTCCGAGGAGCGGCTGGCAAACTACCGCGACGATATCGACGAGGTCACCGACGATCTCCAGCGGCGCCAGAAATTCATCGAGGACATGGTCGCCTCGCTCCCCGCGGATGTGATCGTGCCTGCCGCAGGCGATGCCGATACCGCCGCCGCGGCGACGGTCGAAAAGGTCTCGATGGTCGTTCCCGAAGCCGCCGACCTGGCCAGGATCGAAGCGCGCCAGCTCGCCTTCGTCGAAGGTATGACCCGCTTCGCCGACGAGCGCTCCAGCCGCGCCGCCGCCGCTTTGCGCACTCTCGGCCTCAACCCCGACACCGTGCTGCGCCGCGCCGAGCGCGAGGCGATGGGTGGTCCGCTCGAGAAGCTCACCACCGGCAGCGACGATGCTCTCGACCCGCGCTTCGAACGCCTCGGCCTGAGCCTCGCGCGGATGAGCGCGCTCGAGACCTCGCTCGACGCGCTGCCGCACTTCAAGCCCGCCAACACCCGGCTCTCCTCGAGCTTCGGCTTCCGTCGCGATCCCTTCAACGGTCGCGGCGCGATGCACAGCGGGCTCGATTTCGCCGGTCCGCAGGGGACGCCGATCGCCGCGGCATCGAAGGGCCGGGTTAGCTTCGTCGGGCGCAGGTCCGGCTACGGCAACACGGTCGAAATCGATCATGGCGGCGGCTTGATGACGCGCTATGCGCATCTTTCCGCCTTCAAGGTCCAGGCCGGCCAGCAGGTCGAGGCCGGGACCGCCATCGCCGCGATGGGCAGCACCGGTCGTTCGACCGGCTCGCACCTCCATTTCGAAGTCCGCATCGACGGCCGGGCCGTCAATCCCCGCCCATTCCTGGAGACGGCTCCCAATGTTCTCAAAGAAGTCCGACGCGCGTCCGCGCGTCCCAGCCGCTAGAACCGAGAGACCCATGGCAACGCGCAATTCTTCCTCGACCTTCTCGGTCATCGGCACGGATATTTCGATCCGCGGCAATATCGAGGCCTCCGCCGACCTGCATATCGATGGCTCGGTCGAAGGCGATATCGCCTGCGCCGCGCTGGTTCAGGGCGAAGGCAGCACGATCACCGGGGCAGTGACCGCCGAGACCGCCCGGCTGGCGGGCACCGTGGTCGGCTCGATCTCGGCGCGCGAGCTCGTGATCCTCAAGACCGCCCGAATCGACGGCGACGTCCATTACGATGCGCTGACGATCGAGCAGGGAGCCGAGGTCGAAGGGCGATTCGCGCCGCGCGCAACCGGAAAGGCACCCGAGGCCGGGACCGAGCATCAGGACGCCGCCAACAGCGACGAACCCAGGCTCGCCATCGCGCAGTGATGCGGCGGCAGGCCCGCCTTATTGGGGCAGGACCTCGGCGCGCAGCGCCTTGCGGTCGAGCTTGCCGATCATCGTCTTGGGCAGGTCGGCGCGGATGACCACATGCTCCACGCGCTCGTGCTTGCCGACGCGCGCGTTGAGCCAGTCCTTCAGCTCGCTGCCGGCGGGCGGGGCAACGCCTTCCTCCTGGTTGAGCGTCACATAGGCCATCGGATGTTCGCCGAGATAGGGGTCGGGATGGCCGATCACCAGCGCCTCCTTGACCATCGGATGCTGGAGCAGGACGGTCTCGACCTGGCTCGGGAAAACCTTGAACCCGCCGACCGCGATCATGTCCTTGATCCGGTCGACGATCGCCAGGAAGCCCTCCTCGTCGATGGTCGCGACATCGCCGGTGCGCAGCCAGCTTTTGCCCTCATGCTCGGCAAAGGCGCTCGCCTGCGTATCGGGCCGGTTCCAGTAGCCCTGCATGATCTGCGGCCCGTGGATCACCAGCTCGCCGGGGGCACCATCGGGGGCGAGCCGGGTCGGGTCTTCCTTGTCGAGCAGCATAACCTGCGTGCCGGGGACCGGTTGGCCGATCGTGCCGTGCTTGCGCAGGCCTTCGTAGGGGTTGGTCGAGACCACCCCCGAACTCTCGGTGAGCCCGTAACCCTCGACCAGCCGGACGCCGGTCGCGCTTTCGAATTTTTCGCGCAAGGGTCCGGGCATCGGCGCGCCGCCCGAGATGCAGATCCTGAGCGACGACCAGTCGGTCTTGCCGAAGTCCTTGTGATCGAGCAGCGCCTGGAACATCGTCGGCACGCCGGGGAAGGCGACCGGTTTGGTCCGCGAGATCGTGGCGAGCACCTGTCCCGGCTCGAAGCGCGGGACCAGGACCATCGCCCCGCCCTTCACCACCGTGCGGTTGAGGACGCAGGTGTTGGCAAAGACGTGGAACAGCGGCAGCCCGCCCATCACGATATCGGCCTGCTCGCGGTCGAAAGGATCGATCATGTCGACCTGGATCGCGTTGCTCGACAGATTGGCGTGCGAGAGCATCGCTCCCTTGGGGGTCCCGGTGGTGCCGCCGGTGTATTGCAGCAGCGCGAGATCGCCGGTTTCGAGTTGCGGCAGCGGGCTCGGCGTATCGGACAGCCAGTCGGCGAAAGACGCGACATCGGCGCGATCGGGGATGGCGGCGATCTGGCTGCGGCGCAGCGTCCGCAGCGCGAGGCTCTTCACCAGTGGCAGCATATCGGAGAGGCGGGCCACGGCGAGCATTTCGAGCGAGGACCCGTCGAGCACTTTCACCGCGGTGGGCAGCAGCGCGGGCGCATCGAGCGTGACCAGCAGCCTCGTGCCCGAATCCTCGACCTGTTGGGCGAGTTCGTCGACCGTGTAGAGCGGCGAGAAATTTACCACCACCGCGCCCGCCATCATCGCCCCGTAATAGGCCGAGGCATAGGCAGGGACGTTGGGGAGGAAGAGACCGACGCGGTCGCCGCGTGCGATCCCGCGCGCGATCAGCCCATAGGCGAAACGCCGCGCCTCGCTGTGGATCTGGCGGTAGCTGTAGTCGCGCCCGAGGAACTCGACCAGACGCGCTTCGGGGCGCGCTTCGGCCTGGCGCTCGAGGATACCGTGCAGCAGCTCGGGAACGATCTCGGCATCCCAGGGCCGGGCATGGCCATAGCTGGCCGGAACGGGCGGAAAAAGCTTATTGACAGTCATGTCAATAACATGACGCGCTGGCCTCCAAAGGCAAGCAAAAAGGCAGGCGGATCGCGGGTCCGCCTGCCTTTGTCGGCCGCTTGTGCGGCTGGGTGCGAGAGCGACGCGGTTCGCGTCAGCTCTTGGTTTCGCCCGCGGCTTCCTCGGCGCGCTTGTTCTCGAGCCAGGCGGCGGCTTCGGCTTCCTGCGCAGCCTCGGCGGCGGCCTTCTGATTGGTGTCGCGCTCGGCGCGCAATTCCTCGATCAGCTTCTCGCGGTCGCTGGTGCCGGGGATCTTGATCTCGGGCTCCGCCGCATTCTCGTCGGCGACGATCGACTTGGCAGCCTTGGCGACCACGGCGTCGAGTTCGCGCTGCGAGCACAGGCCGAGAGTGACCGGATCCTTGGGCTGGATGTTCTGGATGTTCCAGTGCGAGCGCTCGCGGATCGCGCCGATGGTGTTGCGCGTGGTGCCGATCAGCTTGGATATCTGCGCATCGGAGATTTCCGGGTGGTTGCGCAGGATCCAGGCGATGCCGTCGGGCTTGTCCTGACGCTTCGACACGGGGGTGTAGCGCGGGCCCTTGGTGCGGGTGACCTCGACCGGAGCGCGCTGCATCTTGAGCGCGTAGCCGGCATCCGCCTGGCCGCGCTCGATTTCTTCCTGCGTCAGCTCGCCGGCATGGACCGGATCGCGGCCGGTGTATTTGGAGCTCGCCAGATCGTCCGCCATCGCCTGGACCTCGAGGATGTGCAGGCCGCAGAACTGGGCGATCTGTTCGAAGGCCAGGCCGGTGTTGTCGACCAGCCAGGTGGCGGTCGCATGCGGCATGAGCGGTTTGGGTTGGTCGGCCATTGGGCAAACTTTCGCTGGACTGAAAATAGAAGGGCCGCCCCTTTCGGAGCGGCCGCTGGAACCCCTTTCTACGCCACAAGCGGGCGTTGAGCAAGCGTTCAGGCCCCTTGGGGCTGGACCTCCATCGCGGCGAGCCCGGCAAGGAACTGGCCGGTCGCCGCGGCCCAGCTGAAGCCGGCGCCGAATTGCGCGCAGGCCCGACGGTCGCGGGTGAGCGCCGCGGCGATCGCCCGGTCGAGATTCTCGGCCATCGCGCCGACCTCGTCGGTAAGAATATCGCGCGGCCCGGCAACGGGATAGGCCGCCACCGGGGTGCCGCAGGCGAGCGCCTCGATCGTCACCAGCCCGAAGGTGTCGGTGCGGCTGGGGAAGACGAAGACATCCGCCCCCGCATAGCAGCCGGCAAGCGCCGCACCGCTGCGCCGCCCGAGAAACACGGTTTCGGGATAGAGAGCCTTTAGCCGCTCGAGCGCGGGACCGTCGCCGACCACCACTTTGGTACCGGGCTGGTTGCTGGCGAGGAAGGCCTCGATGTTCTTCTCGACCGCGACTCGCCCGACATAGAGCTGGATCGGGCGCGGCAGACCGGCGTATTCGGGCGCCGGCGGAGCATCTGGCGCAAAGCAGCCGAGATCGACGCCGCGGCTCCAGTGATGGAGCTGCGTCAGCCCCTGCGCGCGCAGTTCCGCGCGGATGCTTTCGGTCGCGACCAGCACGCGCCGCGCGGGGCCGTGGAACCAGCGGATGTAGCGCCAGAACCAGTCGGCGGGCAGATGCGTCCGCTTGGCGAGATAGTCGGGAAATTGCGTGTGGTAGGCGGTGGTGAAGCGCACCCCGGCGCTGGTGCAATAGCGCCGTGCCGCCAGCCCGAGCGGCCCCTCTGTGGCGATATGGATCGCGTTGGGCCGAAACTCGCGCAGCCGCGACGCCACGGCGCCGGGGCGGGTCAGCGCCAGCCGGATCTCCGGATAGGTCGGGCACGGCACCGAGGCGAACCGATCGGGGGAGATCACCACCACCTCGTGCCCGAGCGCGCGCAGATGGTCGCAGGTGGTGGTCAGCGTGCGCACCACACCGTTCATCTGTGGCAACCAGGCATCGGTGACGATCGCGATGCGCTCGGGACCGGGGGCCAAAACGGGCAGTTCGCCGCCCGCGAGATCGCTGCGCTTCACGCCGCTTCCAGCGTCTCGGCGGGTTCGCGATCGGGGTCAGGCTCGGCGAGCGGTTCGCGTTTGGCGATCTCGTCGGGCCAGTGGAGGATCTCCATCGTCCCGTCGAAATGCTCGACCAGCGCGTTGCAGCCCTCGACCCAGTCGCCGTCGTTGTAATAGGCGATACCGTCGAAATCGCGCATTTCGGCGGTGTGGATATGGCCGCAGACCACCCCGTCGACCCCGCGCTCGGAGGCGGCGCGGGCGACCACTTCCTCGTATTTGGAGATGAACTCGACCGCGTTCTTGACCTTGTGCTTGGCCGCCTTGGAGAGCGACCAATAGGGCAGGCCGAGCCCGTTGCGGATCGCATTGACCCAGCCGTTGAGCCCCATCATGACATGGTAGAGCGCGTCGCCGACGAAGGCGAGCCAGCGGTGCGCCAGCATGATGGTGTCGAATTCGTCGCCATGGAGCACCAGCAGCCGGCGCTCGTCGGCGGTGGTGTGGACATCGGCGCGCTTGATCTCGACCCCGCCGAAATTCATCCCGCAGAAGGGACGCACCATTTCGTCGTGATTGCCGGGAATGTAGACGATCCGCGTGCCGCGATGCGCGCGCTTGAGCACGCGCCAGACGATGTCGTTGTGCTCGGGCGGCCAGTAGAACTTCTTCTTCAGCCGCCAGCCGTCGATGATGTCGCCCACCAGATACATCGTCTCGCTGTCGGTGTGGTCGAGGAAATCGATCAGCATGGCCGCGTTGCAGCCCTTGGTGCCCAGATGGATGTCGCTGATCCAGATGGTGCGGAATTTGCGCCTCTCGCCCAGTGTGCGTTCGGGCACGACCGGCTGGGCGATCGGAAAACTGGTCACATTGGCGAGGCTGGCGAGATCGGTAGGCAGTTGCGTCATCGCACACGTCCCTTGCTGCAAGAGCTGCCTCCCCCTTGCACGGGTAATGTTACAGGCGATTCACGGTTCGGTGACGGTCCGGGGTCATTGTTGCGGACGCAAGTCGGGCCTCAAGCGGTCGGGCATCGCCCGAATGCCTGGCCGGACGGCTCTCAGGCGCCTGTTTCGAGAACGATCTTGCCGATGTGATCGCCCGCTTCCATCCGCGCATGCGCCTCCGCGGCCTGTTCGAGCGGAAAGATTTTGTCCATCACCGGACGGATGCTGCCATCCTCGAACAGCGGCCAGGCATGGTTGTGGATCTCGTCGGCGAGCAGCGCCTTGAATTCGTCCGGCCGGGCGCGCAGCGTCGATCCGGTCAGCGTGTGACGCTTGCCCATGAGTTTGGCCATGTTGATCTCGGCCTTGAGCCCGCCCAGCACCGCAATGGTGACATGGCGTCCGTCCTCGGCGAGGCAATCGAGATTGCGCTGGACGTATTCGCCCGACACCATGTCGAGCACCACATCGGCGCCCTTGCCATCGGTGAACTGGCGGACATGCTCGACGAAATCCCTGGTCTTGTAATTGATCGCCAGATCGGCGCCGACCTCGCGCGCTGCGACGCATTTCTCCTCGCTGCCGCAGGTGGTCACGACGGTCAGCCCGAAGGCCTTGCCGAGCATAATCGCCATGGTGCCGATCCCGCTGGTGCCGCCGTGGACCAGCAGCGTCTCGCCCTCGCGCGCCCAGCCGCGCTCGAAGACGTTGTGCCAGACGGTGAACAGCGTCTCGGGAATGGCGGCGGCCTCGGCCATCGACATACTCTCGGGGATGTGGAGACAATGCGTCGCCTGGGCGAGGCAATATTGCGCATAGCCGCCCCCGGTCACCAGCGCGCAGACCGGCTGATTGAGCAGTTCGGGCGCGGCATCGGGCCCGACCGCGACCACAGTGCCGGAAATTTCCAGCCCAGGGATCGGCGAGGCGCCGGGCGGCGGCGGGTAGAAGCCCTGGCGCTGGATGACGTCGGGGCGATTGACCCCGGCGTGGCTGACCGCGATCAGCACCTGCCCGCCTTCGGGACGCGGAACCGGCAGCCGCTCGGGGCGCAAGACCTCGGGTTTGCCCGGCTCGTCGTAGCCGATGGCCGTCATCTCGTCCGGAATTGTATCGCCCATATTCCCCCAGCCCTGTCGTCCGGGCGTGGTGTATCGCGCGCAGGCCCGCATCGCAACCGGACCATTGACAGCTATGCGCCGCAAAGGCGATGATGCGACGCAATGGATCCCGAGGACAGACCAAGGCCCCGCGGCGACGCCGCCGACCGCCTCGCAACCGAGGATCTGGACCCCTATTCGCAGGACGAGCTGACCGCGAGAATCGCGCAGCTCGAGGCCGAGATCGCCCGCGTCACGCGTCACCGCGACGCCGCCGCCGCGCACCGCGCTGCGGCCGATGCACTGTTCGGCAAAAAGGATTGAACGATCGCGAAACCGTCATGGGGGGACTCAAAATTGCCGCAAAATTCCCCATATTCGCTATCGTGATACAGCCGCGGCCGGATTTGCCGGCCTAGGCCTTTGCCCCTCTCGCGGCGCCGGTCCTGCAGCGCTCCGAGATCAGCGAAAGAAATCGAATGCCCAGCTTTGCGCAAAATCTCGAAAAGACTCTCCACCAGGCGCTCGCCGATGCCTCCGAACGGCGGCATGAATACGCCACGCTCGAACATCTGCTGCTGGCGCTGGTCGAGGACGAGGACGCCAAACAGGTGATGCTGGCCTGCGGGGTCGAGATCACCGAACTCGGCGCGGCGGTGCGGCAGTACCTCGATCAGGAATACCAGTCGCTCAAATCCGACGACGAGGCCGATCCGCAGCCCACCGCCGGGTTCCAGCGCGTGGTCCAGCGCGCGATCCTGCACGTCCAGTCCTCGGGCAAAGACACCGTCACCGGCGCCAATGTGCTGGTCGCGCTGTTTTCCGAGCGCGACAGCTATGCGGTCTATTTCCTCCAGCAGCAGGACATGAGCCGGCTCGACGCGGTAAGCTTCATCAGCCACGGGATCGGCAAGGGCGGCAAGCAGATCGAGGCGGGTTCGCCCAAGGGCGCCGACGAGGCGCGCGGCGGCGAGGAAGCGGCCAAGGAAGGCAACAAGAAGGAGACCGCACTCGACCAGTTCACGGTCAATCTCAACAAGAAGGCGGAGAACGGCAAGGTCGATCCGCTGATCGGCCGCGGCCCCGAGGTCGACCGGACGATCCAGATCCTGTGCCGCCGCAGCAAGAACAACCCGCTCTATGTCGGCGATCCCGGCGTCGGCAAGACCGCCATTGCCGAAGGCCTGGCGCGCAAGATCGTCGAGGGCGAAGTACCCGACGTGCTGCTCGAGGCGGTGATCTATTCGCTCGACATGGGCGCGCTGCTGGCGGGCACGCGCTATCGCGGCGACTTCGAGGAGCGGCTCAAGCAGGTCGTGTCCGAGCTCGAGGAAATGCCCGAGGCGATCCTGTTCATTGATGAAATACATACGGTGATCGGTGCCGGTGCGACCAGCGGCGGGGCGATGGATGCGTCCAATCTGCTCAAGCCGGCGCTGTCGGGCGGGACGATCCGTTGCATCGGTTCGACCACCTACAAGGAATTCCGCAACCATTTCGAGAAGGATCGCGCGCTGTTGCGGCGGTTCCAGAAGATCGACGTCAACGAGCCCACGGTCGAGGACACGATCAAGATCCTCAAGGGGCTGCGCAGCGCTTTCGAGGATCACCACAAGGTCAAGTATACGCCCGACGCGATCAAGACCGCGGTCGAGCTCTCGGCGCGCTACATCAACGACCGCAAATTGCCCGACAAGGCGATCGACGTGATCGACGAGGTCGGCGCGATGCAGATGCTGGTGCCGCCCAGCCGCCGCAAGAAGAAGATCACCTCCAAGGAGATCGAGGCGGTGATCGCCACCATGGCGCGGATTCCGCCCAAATCGGTCAGTTCGGACGACAAGCGCGCGCTGGAAAATCTCGAACGCGATCTCAAGCATGTCGTCTTCGGGCAGGACCCGGCGGTCAAGAAGCTCGCGACCGCGATGAAGCTGAGCCGCGCCGGACTTCGCGATCCCGACAAGCCGATCGGCAGCTTCCTGTTCTCGGGCCCCACCGGGGTCGGCAAGACCGAGGTCGCGCGCCAGCTTGCGAGCATCATGGGGATCGAACTCAAGCGCTTCGACATGTCCGAATATATGGAGCGGCACTCGGTTTCGCGCCTGATCGGCGCGCCTCCGGGCTATGTCGGCTACGATCAGGGCGGTCTGCTCACCGATGCGATCGACCAGAACCCGCATTGCGTGCTGCTGCTCGACGAGATCGAGAAGGCCCATCCCGACCTGTTCAACATCCTGCTGCAGGTGATGGACAACGGCCGGCTGACCGATCAACACGGCAAGACGGTCGATTTCCGCAACGTCGTGCTGGTCATGACCACCAATGCCGGTGCCGCCGACATGGCGAGCCAGGGCATCGGCTTCGGCAATGTCAGCAAGGAAGACGCGAGCGAGGAAGCGGTGAAGCGGATGTTCACGCCGGAATTCCGCAACCGGCTCGATGCGATCGTGCCCTTCGGCTATCTCGGCAAGGACACCGTCGGCCGCGTGGTCGACAAGTTCATCCTCCAGCTCGAGCTCCAGCTCACCGAGCAGAATGTCGATATCCAGTTCGACAAGGCGGCGCGCGAGTGGCTGGGCGACAAGGGCTACGACCGCCTCTATGGCGCCCGCCCGATGAGCCGGCTGATCCAGGACCGGATCAAGCAGCCGCTGGCCGAGGAACTGCTGTTCGGCAAGCTGGCCGATGGCGGCGAGGTGCATGTCAGCGTCAAGGACGACAAGCCGTCCTTCGAGCTGACCCCCGCCCCGCCCAAGGCCAAGCGCAAGCCTGCCGCAGGCAAGAAAGCGGCCAAGAAGCCGGGTGACGACAAGCCCGACGCCGCGACGAGCGAAAGCACGGACGACAGCGAAGTCTGAGCCAGAGGGTGCCGAAGGCGGTTTATCGGCCTTCGCACCCCTTCGGCAGAGGAAAGCCTTGCCGTCGCACTCCCTTGCCGGGCATATCGTCCGGGTCGAAGGGGGAATTGCCGATATGCCGATACTCGAGGTCGAGAGACTGACGAAACGCTTCGGCGATGTGCTCGCGGTCGACGATCTGAGCTTTGCGGTCCAGCCGGGGGAAATCTTCGGATTCCTCGGCGGCAATGGCGCGGGCAAGACCACCACGCTGCGGATGGTGCTCGACATCATCCGCCCCAGCTCGGGGCGGATTTCGGTGTTCGGCAGCGCGCCCGACAAGCGCAACACCGCGGCGATCGGCTTTCTGCCCGAGGAACGCGGGCTCTATGGCCATATGAGCGCGATCGACACGATCGTCTATTTCGCGCGGCTCAAGGGAATGGATGCTGCCGAAGGGCGTAGCCACGGGCTCGAACTGCTCGCCCGCTTCGATCTCGCCGATCGCGCGACCGCCAAGATTTCCGACATGTCGAAGGGCATGGCACAAAAGGTCCAGCTCGCCACCGCGCTGGTCAACCGTCCGCAGCTGCTGATGCTCGACGAGCCCTTCTCGGGGCTCGACCCGGTCAATCAGGGGCTGCTCGAGGACGAGATCCTGCGCGCCTCCGAGCGCGGCGCCGCGGTGATCTTCTCCACCCATGTCATGCAGCACGCCGAGCGGCTTTGCGACCGGCTGCTGCTGCTGCGCAAGGGTCACAAGCGCTTCGAGGGCACCATCGACGAGGCGCGCGCCACGCTGCCCGCGCGGATCACCGCGGTGGCGCCGCAGAGCATCGCCGCGGTCGCGGGCGTGAGCCATGCCGAACCGGTCGAGGACCTCGGTGCAGGCTGGCACGAATGGGCAATTACGCTGGCGCCGGATACCGAGGTCGGCGAGGTTCTGGAGCGCTGCACCAGCACCGGCGTGCCGCTGCGCCGCTTCGAGGAACACCGCGCCAATCTCCACGATGTCTTCGTCTCGCTTGTCGGTAATGCGGAGGTAAGGCCATGAACCGCTCGAACATCATGCTCGTGGCGGCGCGCGAGTTCCGCCAGATCGCCGCGATGAAGAGCTTCTGGCTCACGCTGATGCTGCTCCCGATCGCGCTGGCGCTCGGGCCGATCGTCGGCCAGGCGCTCGACGACGACGAGGCGACCCGCGTGGTGGTGCTCGACCGCTCGGGCGGAGCCACGCGCGAGGCGATCGTCGACCGCTTCGAGTTCGAGGAAGACCGCTACCGGCTGAGTGCGCTGTCGCGCTACGTCCGCCGTCACGAACTCGAACGGGCCGATCCGCAGGCGCCCTGGACGCAGCACGATCGCTGGTACACCGCCGCCGATGTCGCAACCTTCCGCGCGCAGGGCGGGATCGATGCGGCGATCGCCAAGCTCGACGCGGTCAAGCCGGAGGAAATTTCGAGCTTCGAGGTGCCGACACCGCAATATGAATTCCCCGAAGCGCCCGAGACGCTGGTCTCCGCCGGCGACGAGCAGCTCGACGAGCGGGTCGATGCGCTGCTCGATTCCGAAGGCGAGGAAGAGGTGGCGACGGTGGTGATGATCGGGGAGGGCTATCCCGCCGATCCCACCATCCGGCTGTGGTCCAACGAGCAGCCCTCGACCGGATTCGTCACCGTGCTGCAGGATGTCCTGACCGGCGATCTGCGCCAGCGGCTGCTCACGCAGCGCGGCCTCTCGCCGCAGGAGGCGACGGCGATCCAGTCCGCCGCACCCGCGATCGCGGTGACCACTCCGCCGCCCGGCGGCGGCGCGCGCGAGGCGCTGCTGATCCGCTCGATCGTGCCGCTGGCGCTGGCCTATATCCTGATGATGAGCCTGATGCTGTCGGGCAGCTGGATGCTGCAGGGGTCGGTCGAGGAGCGCTCGAACAAGTTGCTCGAATCGCTGCTCGCCTGCATCCGCCCCGAGGAGCTGATGTATGGCAAACTGCTGGGTGCGCTCGCGGTCGGCTTTTCGATGATCCTCGTCTGGGTCGGCTGCGCCGCGGTGGCGGCTTTTGCGACCCATGGCGCGATCGCCGACATGATCCGCCCCGCGCTCGCGCCGCTGACCTCGCCCGGGATCATCCTGGCGATGATCTATTTCTTCGTCGCCGGATATATCGCGATCTCGATCCTGTTCGTCGCCATCGGCGCGCTGGCGGATTCGATGAGCGAGGCGCAGGGCTATCTGATGCCGATCCTGCTCGCGATCCTGCTGCCGATCACCTTCCTGATCCAGGCGATCGTGCTGGGCCAGACCGGGCTGATGGTGCAGGTTCTGACCTGGATTCCGATATGGACGCCCTTCACGGTGCTGGCGCGGCTGGGTGCAGGCATCGAGATGTGGGAGATCGTCGGCGCGGGCGTATTGCTTGCCGGTTTCATTGCGCTCGAGATCGTGTTCCTCGGCCGCCTGTTCCGCGCCAGCCTGCTGGCGCAGGGACAGAAACCGGGGCTGAAGCAGCTGCTCCACCGCTTCCGCGCCGCGCCCGAGTAGCTGGCATGTCGCGGGCTGCCCGGGAACGCTAGCCTCTCCCCGGATTTGACTAGGGGATGGCAGCGCCCTTTTCCTGGATCCGGCCCGAACCGCACGGGATCCATGTCGGCCCTGCAGATTGCTGGATCGATCCCTCGCGCGCAGTCGACCGTGCGCTGGTGACGCACGGTCATGCAGATCACGCGCGCGGCGGTCACGGCCAGACCGTCGCCACCCCCGCGACGCTGGCGATCATGGATCTGCGCTATAACACCCGCGAAGGCGCAACCCCGGTCGAATATGGCGAGACCATCCGCCTGCCCGGCGGGGTCGATGCGACCTATATCCCCGCGGGCCATGTGCTGGGCAGCGCGCAGATCCTGCTCGAGCATGCGGGCGAGCGGGTGGTGGTGACGGGCGATTACAAACGCCGCGCCGATCCGACCTGCCCGCCCTTCGAAGTGACCAAATGCGACATCTTCATCACCGAGGCGACCTTCGGCCTGCCGGTGTTCTGCCATCCGCCGATCGCCGAGGAGATGCGCAAGCTGCTGGGCCGGCTCGCCGCGCATCCGGAGCGCTGCGTTCTGGTCGGCGCCTATGCGCTGGGCAAGGCGCAGCGGGTGATCGCCGAACTGCGCGCGGCCGGGCATCACGACCCGATCTATCTGCACGGCGCGATGGAGCGGATGTGCTGGCTCTACGAGGAACATGGCGTGGGGCTGGGCGAGCTGCGGCTGGTCGCGGATCACACCAAGGACGAGATGCGCGGCAGTATCGTGGTGTGCCCGCCCTCGGCGCTCAACGACCGCTGGAGCCGCCGCCTGCCCGAACCGATTACCGCCATGGCGTCAGGCTGGATGCGGGTGCGCCAGCGCGCCCGCCAGCGCAATGTCGAGCTGCCGCTGGTGATCTCCGACCATGCCGACTGGGGCGAGCTGACGCGTACGATCGAGGAGGTCGATGCGCGGGAGAACTGGATCACCCACGGCCGCGAGGATGCGCTGCTGCGCTGGTGCCAGCTTCACCAGCGCAGGGCGCGGGCGCTGGCGCTGGTGGGGTATGAGGACGAGGATGATTGAGGCGGACGATTTCCTCCCCGACACGGGGAGGTGGCAGACGCCGCAGGCGGCTGACGGAGGGGACTCTCCGCATGGTGCTGCGCGCGGGGGCAATCCCCTCCACCATGCTGCGCATGGTCCCCCTCCCCGTGCCGGGGCGGCATAAATGGAAGCCTTCGCCGCCCTGATCGACGCGCTGGTCTACACCCGCAGCCGCAACGAGAAGCTGCGGCTGATCGCCGAGTATCTGCGCACCACCCCCGATCCCGATCGCGGCTGGGCGCTGGCGGCGCTGGCCGACGGGCTCGATTTTCCGGCGGTCAAATCGGGGACGATCCGCACGCTGTTGAAAGAACGCGTCGATCCGGTGCTGTGGACGCTGAGCCGCGACTTCGTCGGCGACACCGCCGAGACCGCCAGCCTGTTGTGGCCTGCACCCGAGGCGGCACCCTCCCCTCCCGGCGTGAGCGAGGCGGTCGAACTGCTCACCGCGATGAACCGCAAGAGTGTGCTCACCGAGCTGCCGCGCCTGCTCGACCGGCTCGACGCCGAGGGGCGCTACGCGCTGCTCAAGCTCGCCACCGGCGGGATGCGGATCGGGATTTCGAGCCGCCTCGCCAAGACCGCCTTCGCGCAGGCTTTCGATGTACCGATCGACGAGGTCGAGGAATATTGGCACGGGCTCGATGCACCCTATGGCGAGCTGTTCGCCTGGGCCGCGCACGGCCAGCCCGCCCCCGACATCGCCAATCTGCCCACCTTCCGCCCCTTCATGCTCGCGCATCCGCTCGAGGACGGCACGGTCGATCTGGCCGATTACGCCGCGGAGTGGAAATGGGACGGGATCCGAGTGGAACTGGTCCGCGCGGGTCAGGGTGAGGCGGCGCAGACGCGGCTGTTCTCGCGCTCGGGCGACGATATCTCGGCCACCTTCCCCGAATTGCTCGATGCTCTGCCCTTCTCCGCGGTGCTCGATGGCGAGCTGCTGGTGCGCGGTTCGGCGCAGGGCGGCGCGGAGAACGAGCGGACGCAGGGCGGCGCGGCGAGCTTCAACGCGCTGCAGCAGCGGCTCGGGCGCAAGACGGTGAGCAAGAAGATGCTCGTCGAGGCCCCCGCTTTCGTGCGGCTCTACGACGCGCTGCTGGTCGAGGGCGAGGACTGGCGGCCGCTGCCCTGGAGCGAACGCCGCGCGCGGCTGGAGGCGCTGATGCCGCGGCTCCCCGCGAGCCATTTCGACTTGAGCAAAGTGGTCGAGGCGCGCGATTTCGACCATCTGGCGCAGATCCGCGAGGGCAGCCGCGAGGAGGCGATCGAGGGGCTGATGCTCAAGCGCCGCGATAGCCCCTATATCGCCGGCCGGCGCACCGGGCTGTGGTACAAATGGAAGCGCGACCCGCTGCTGGTCGATTGCGTGCTGATGTACGCCCAGCGCGGCAGCGGGAAACGCTCGAGCTTCTATTCGGACTACACCTTCGGCTGCTGGGCGGGCGATCCCGACGGAGGTGCGGAATTGCTTCCGGTCGGCAAGGCCTATTCGGGTTTCACCGACGAGGAGCTCAAGAAGCTCGACCGCCACGTCCGCAGCAACACGGTCAACCGCTTCGGCCCGGTGCGCGAGACCGACAAAAGCCTGGTGTTCGAGGTCGCCTTCGACAGCGTCCACGCCAGCAAGCGCCACAAATCGGGGCTCGCGATGCGCTTCCCGCGGATCCACCGCATCCGCTGGGACAAGCCAGCGCACGAGGCCGACCGGATCGCGGCGCTGGAGGCGCTGATCAGGGATTGAGTTTCCCGCTGCCTGGCGCATGATCGGCCGATGCACCGCTACGATCCCGCGCGCCAGCGACTGGCCATCGGTCTTGCCGGTCTGGCCGGGCTGGTCGATGCCACCGGTTTCGTGGTGGCGGGGGGCTATTTCACCTCCTTCATGTCGGGCAACACGACCCGGCTGGGCGTGGACCTTGCCTCGGCGCCGGCGGTGGCAGCAGTGCCGCTGGCGTTGATCGGATGTTTCCTGGTTGGAGTGATCGCTGGCGCGCTCGTGCTCCGACGCGCGCGCGGCTGGCACAAGCGGGCCTTGCTCGGGCTGGTCGCGGCGATGCTCGGGCTTGCCGCCGCAAGCCTCTGGGCGGGCCGCGAATGGCCGTTCCTCACCCTCGCCGCCATCGCGATGGGGCTCGCCAACAATGTCTTTTCGCGCGGCGGTGAGGTCACTGTCGGTGTGACCTATATGACGGGTGCGCTGGTCAAGTTCGGCCAGGGGCTGGCGGCGCGTTTGGCCGGAGAGGCACGGCCGGCCACGCGCGGTTACGGGATGCTATGGGCAACCCTCGCCGCGGGCGCGGCGCTGGGCGGATGGTTGTCCTCCCACGAACCGCGGATTGCCGCGGCGACCGCGTTTGCCGCAGCCGTGCTGCTATGCGGTGCGGCCTTCCGGATCGAGCGAGGAAGCCCGCTTATCGAGGGTTGAGCGGCGCTCCCAGGGAGCCCGCCTCGTCAGGTCGGCGAATTCGCCAAGGCCTCGGCGTGATGTTTCGCGTTCTCGGCGTAATGCATCACCCCGGCGCGCATTCCCATGATCGCGGCGTCGGTCAGTTCCTTCATCGGCTTGGCCGGCCGCCCCGCCCAGAGCGAGCGCGGTTCCATCACCTTGCCTTCGGTCAGCATCGCGCCCGCTGCCAGCATGGCGTCGCTGCCGATCACCGATTTGTTCATCGCGATGGCGCCAAGGCCCACGAAGCCGCGATCCTCGATCACGCAGCCATGGCACATCGCCATATGGCCGATCAGGACATCGCTGCCGATCTCGAGCGGCGAGCCTTCGGGATCGCCGGGACGCGGCGGGTCGCAATGCAGCACGCTGCCGTCCTGGACATTGGTCCGCTCGCCGATCCGGATGGTGAAGACGTCGGCGCGCAGCACGCAATTGTACCAGATCGAGCTGCCTTCGCCGATCTCGACATCGCCGATGATGGTGCAGCCGGGCGCGATGAAGACGCTCTCGTGGATCTTCGGGGTCTTGCCGTGGATGGGCACGATGCGGACGCCGGGGCGGTGGATACTCATGTCATTTTCCCAGGATGCTCTGCCATTGGATGAAAGGCAGGATGGACGCGAAATCGTCGGTCCACAAGCTCTGTGCCGGAGCGGGCGGGCGCTCCCATTCAAGATCGCGCCGCATGGCGATCAGCCTCGCGATCCGGCCGGCATCGGGCGACATCACCACCCAGACCGACGGGCTGATCCCGGGTCCGAGCCTGGTCAGATCTGAGCGCAGGATTGCCGTCATGCCATGTTCCTCCGCCAGCGCGGCAACTATCGGGCGCAGGTCGATGAAGCGGTTGGAGATATGCATCAGCAGCAAACCGTCGTCTTCCAGCTTGCGGCGATAGACGCCGAAGGCTTCGCTGGTGACGAGATGCAGCGGGATCGCGTCGGAGCTGAAGGCATCGATCACCAGCGCGTCGAAACGCGCGTCGGGGAAGGTCTCGAGCACCAGCCGCGCATCGCCGATATGGATCGGCGCGTCGGGGGCGCATTCGCGCAGGAAGGTGAATCCGTCCTCGCCGCGCGAGAAATCGACGACCGCGGGGTCGATCTCGAAGAAATCCCACGCCTGGCCCGGCTGGCGATAGCAGGCCAGCGTCCCCACACCGAGCCCGACCAACCCCACGCGCGCCTCGGGGCCGGCCAATTGCGGCAGGACGCCCAGCGCCGCGCCGACGCCCGAATCGCGCCCATAATAGGTCGTCGGCTCCCGCCGCTCGGCAGGGTCGGTGAACTGCAGCCCGTGGAGCGTAGTGCCGTGGGTCAGCTCGCGCAGGCCGGCATAGTCCTGCTCGCGGACGGTGTAGATGCCGAAATAGCTGCGCTCGCGCGTGCCCTCGATCGACGCCCAAAGCGTCTGATAGCCGCCGCGCCCGAGCATCAGCATCGCCAGCACCGCCACCACCGCCCAGCGATGGCCGAGCAGCAGGATCCCGCACCAGGCGATGCCGAGCATCCCGAGCAGCACCAGCGCGTCGTTCTGTTCGACCAGCCAGAGGTAGAGCAGTCCCGACAGGCCCATGGCGAGGATCAGCAGCACAAGAATCGCGATCCGGCGCTGCCGCCGGTCGAGCCCGAGCCGGTCCATCCAGGCGAACAGCGGCCGATTGGGGAGAAGGGCCGCGGCGGCGAGCACGAGGATGGGATGCTCCCACACCCAGTCGAAGATCACCGGGGCGAGCAGCGCGGTGAACAACCCGCCAAGCGCGCCGCCCGCGCTCATGATCAGGTAGAAATAGGTCAGCCGCGCGGGCGAAGGCCGGTCGTCGTAGAGCCGGCGGTGCAGCGCGACCGCGACCACGAACAGCATCAGCACCGTGGCGAAGGCGGTGGTAAGACCGCCCGACCCCTGGCTGACCATCGCCATCCCGCCCGCCAGCAGCACCACCACCGGGGCCACGCGCGCCAGCGTATGGCCGAGCGCGCTGCGCGCGTTGAAGGCGAAGACAAAGCTGAGCAGGTAGAGCCCGAGCGGGATCACCCACAGCAGCGGCATGGCGACGATATCGGTGGTGAGATGCGTGGTCGCCGAGAGCATCAGCCCCGACGGCACCGCTGCCAGCGCCAGCCACAGCAG
>TARA_R110002072_G_scaffold299403_3_pt1 | contig 57090 bp, 56 predicted proteins | sample TARA_R110002072 | Tara Oceans TARA_R110002072 (sample SAMEA4397118) | marine metagenome | biome: Polar Biome; feature: [SRF] surface water layer (ENVO:00010504); material: water (ENVO:00002006), including particulate matter (ENVO:01000060) such as... | depth 5 m | reverse complement strand
CCCCGGGTTCGTGCCGCCGGCCCAGGTCGATGCGCCGGCTGCGGTTGTTGCTGGCCGTGCCGGTAGGGGCCTCTTGCCTGCTCTCGGCACTAGGCTTGGGCCCTGGATATGGGGCCTTCCGACCCCGTGTTTGGCGGCTCGGGCCTGCCGGGCGGATGGCACGATTCGGGTCAGAACGAGCCGCCGACACGGCTCGAGTGGCTGCGGCGCGTCCCGGGCGAAATCTCGCTTGACCGAGCCTATTGATTCTCGCCCCGGCACCGCTACTCTCTTTCGCCCTTCCAACCCCGAGCAGATCAATGTACGCCGTTCTCGACGATCGCAACCAGCAGTACCGTGTCGCCGCCGGCGACCGCATCAAGATTCACCTGCGCAAAGGCAGCACCGAAGGTGAGTCGCTCACGTTCGACAAGGTCTGCGTGGTCGGCGGCGAAGGTGACAACGCAGGACGCGTTGGCACCCCGTTTGTCGATGGCGCCAGCGTTTCGGCCACGGTCGTGCGCAACGTCAAGGATCCGAAGGTCATCATCGGCCACTTCCGTCGCCGGAAGAACAGCCGCAAGCGCAACGGTTTCCGCGCCCAATACACGATGGTCCAGATTGACGCGATCAACGGCTAGCGCCGCAGCGCTTCAGTAGAGACCTACCAGAACAACCTGAATAACTGAGTAAGAGCTATGGCACATAAGAAGGGAGTGGGTTCGACCCAGAACGGCCGCGACAGCAACCCGCAATACCGTGGCATCAAGTGCTATGGTGGCCAAGCCGTCCTCGCCGGTTCGATCATCGTCCGTCAGGTTGGCACCAAGTTTCACCCCGGCCGCAACGTTCGCAAGGGCAAGGATCACACCCTGTTCTCGATCGCTGAAGGCGTCGTTCGCTTCCAGTCGAACGGCCGCGTGCACGTCGACGTCCCGGCGAGCAACTAGTCGGAACTGTTTCCGCTCGGCTCTAGCAGTCAGACTGCTCTACCAGTCTGACTGGCAGCCGACCGAACACGACCTCCGACGATTCCCGTAACTTACGATGTTCGTCGATGAATTGCTGATTACCGCGCGCGCTGGCAAAGGCGGCGACGGTTGCATCTCGTTCCTCCGAGACAAGAACACCATCAAGGGTGGTCCGGACGGCGGCGATGGTGGCTCGGGCGGCGATGTTGTGTTGCTGCCGTCGACCCACGTCAACACGCTCTACCACTTGACCGGTCGCCGCATCCATGGTGCCGACAACGGTGTCCAGGGCGGTCCGAAGATCTGTTCTGGCAAGGGCGCGGACGACTTGATCATCGAGGTCCCGATTGGCACCCAGGTGCTCGATGCCGAGCGCGGCAATGTGCTCAAGGACCTCAACACTCCCGATGAGCCGTGGGTGTTGGTGCGCGGTGGCTTCGGTGGGCGCGGCAACGTGCATTTCGCCAGCTCCGTCACGCGGACGCCGCGCAAGGCCGAGCTCGGCCGCGTCGGCGAAGAGCGCAAAGTCCGCCTCAGCCTCAAGCTGATTGCCGATGTCGGGCTGCTGGGCTTGCCCAATGCCGGCAAGTCGACGCTGCTCTCGACGATGACCAAGGCGCGGCCGAAGATCGCCGACTACCCGTTCACAACGCTCGAGCCGATGCTGGGCATCGCGCAGGGCCCGGGTGAGTCGACGTTCGTGATCGCCGACATCCCTGGGTTGATCGAGGGTGCGAGTGAAGGCAAGGGGCTTGGCGACAAGTTCCTGAAGCACATCGAGCGCACCAGGCTGCTGCTGCACCTTGTGGATTGCAGCGCGCTGCCGCTGGATGAGCCCGAAAAGGCCTTCCAGATGTTGAAGCAAGAAGTGAAGAGCTACTCGGACGATCTTGCCGGTCGACCGGTCATCGTCGTCGCCACCAAGGTCGAAGATGAGGACTGCCGCCAGCGCGCCCAGCAGTTGGCTACCGCCGTGCAGATGCCGGTGATGCCAATTTCGAGTGTTACCGGGCAAGGCCTGCGCGAATTGAGCAACGCCATCTGGTCGGTGCTGTCGGGACTTCCAGCCAAGTAGACCCCGGCAGGCGGCAAGCCGGTCTCAACGGTTCTCAGTGGGGCTTCGGGAGCTGTTCTCGAATGTCGATAGGAGGGGTGAGGACATCTACTTGCCGACTCCAACTACGCCACCGCCCGCCTCGCCTGCCAGTCGCATGCCCAAGCTGCGAGACTTTCTTCGCATCATGGTCAAGGAGAACGCCTCCGACCTGGTCTTGAAGGCCAACGGTTGCCCTGCTGTGCGCGTCGCCGGCGTCATTCGGTTCTTGGGCGACCAGCCGCTGCCAGCGGAACTGGTTCGCAGCTACGTCTCGGAAATCCTCAATGAGCGCGGCGAGCGGGAGTTTGAAGAGCATGGCGCGACCGATACCGCGGTGGCGCTTCCTGGTGTTGGCCGCTTCCGTTGCAATGCGTTCCATCAGTGTGGCGAGCAGGGCCTCGTGTTCCGCGCCATCAAGAGCGAGATTCCTTCGTTCAAGGACCTCAACCTGCCGGTCGAGCCGCTCAAGCGTCTCGCTTCGCTGAAGCGCGGTCTGGTGTTGGCAACGGGTATCGCGGGTTCGGGTAAGTCGACGACGCTCGCCTCGATGCTCGAATACGTCAACCGCACGATGAACAAGCACATCGTGACGGTCGAGGATCCGGTCGAGTTCCGCTTTGAAGACAAGCGCTCGATCGTCAACCAGCGTGAAATTGGCACGGACGTCAGCAGCTTTCCGCAGGCTCTGCGCCAGGCGCTGCGCCAATCGCCGGATGTGATCCTGATTGGTGAGATGCGCGATGCCGATACGGTCGCCGCCGCCATCTCCGCAGCCGAAACCGGCCACCTGGTGTTTTCGACGCTGCACACCGTCAACGCGGTGCAGACCGTCGAACGCATCATCTCGTTCTTCCCGCCGCACCAACACGAACTCGTGCGCATGCAGTTGGCGCTCAACCTCGCCGGCGTTTGTTCGTTGCGCCTGGTCAAGAACAAGGACGGCACGTCGATGGTTCCGGCGGTCGAGTTGATGATCAACACACCGACCGTGCGCGACCTGCTGGAGCAAGGCGAGACCCGCATGTTGCCCAAGGCGCTCGCCGAAGGCAGCTACTACGGCACCATGACCTTCAACCAGTCGCTGATCCGCCTGTTCCAGGCTGGCAACATCAGCCTGGAAGATGCTCTGGGCGCATCCGACAACCCGGACGATTTGAAGATGCAGATGCGTGGCATCACGCAAGGTGCGCAGCCGCGCGCCAACGCGTAGCAACGAACGCTCGGCAGCCGCGCCGCCGGATGGTGTTCCAGCCCATGGCGCTCGGAACCCATTCGTTCTAACGTCGCAGGCCCCATGGATCGGCTGCGTACGTTCGGCATCGTCGCTCACATCGATGCAGGCAAGACCACACTGACGGAGCGCATCCTGTTTGATACGGGAGCGCAGTCTTGGGTCGGCAGCGTCGACGACGGCACCGCGGCGATGGACTTCATGCCAGCGGAGCGCACACGCGGCATCTCGATCGCCTCGGCAGCAAGTCGGGTCGCGTGGGGCGAGCACATTCTGCAGGTAGTCGATACGCCGGGGCACGTCGACTTCGTTGCCGAGGTCGAGCGTTGCCTGCGCGTCATCGATGGTGTGGTGGTCGTGGTGGATGCCGTGCGCGGTGTCGAATCGCAAACCCGCGCTGTGTGGCAGCAGACCGTTGCGGCGGGGTTGCCCAAGCTCGTGTTCGTCAACAAGCTCGATCGCCCCGGAGCTGACTACAAGGCGGTGTTTCGCGAAGTGGGCGAAGAGCTCGACTGCACCGCCGTCGAGTTGGTGGTGCCGCTGCTGGATGAGGCCGGCCACTTCTCAGGGCTTGGCGACGCGCTGACTGGTTCGGTGCAGTGGTTCGAGGGCCAGCCCGAGGCAGAGTTGGTTCCCAAGCTGCAGGCGGAATTGCGGGCTGCGCACGAGCGGTTGGTGGAAGTGGCGGCCGATCACGATGACGAAGTCATGGCGGCCGTTGTTGCCGGTGATGCGGTCGCCCCCGAACGGCTGCGCGCGGCCTTGCGGCACGCGTTCTTGATGGGGGGGCTGGTGCCGGTGTTGGCCGGAGCCGCGCTCTACAACCGCGGTGTGGATTGGTTGCTCGATGCCGTGGTCGCGTTTTTCCCAGGGGTCGTCGACCTGCCGGCGCGTGGCATTTGGAGCGTCAGGGGCGCCGGCGATGGCGCCAGCCCCTTCTGCGGGTTGGTGTTCAAGGTGCAGCACTTCGAGCAGGTCTGGAACTACGTTCGCGTCGTGCGCGGGCGGGTCGTCGCCGGCACCGAGGTAGTGCGTGGTCAGCGTCAGCAAGGCGGGCCGGCGGTTGTGCCCGAGCTGTGGTCGATGCGCGCGGATCGCCATGATGTTGTCGCTAGTGCTGGCCCGGGCGAGATCGTGGTCATTCCCGGGGACCTGGGGTGGCGCACCGGGGAAACCGTCTGTGACCCGGCTACACCGGTGGTGCTGTCGTTCGCGAAGTTCCCGGCTCCCGTGCTGGCGGTGACGTTCGAGCCCGAGCGGGCGGAGCAGGTCGGTGCGGTCTACGCGGCGGTGCGTGATCTTGCGATCGATGACCCGACCCTGCGGGTGGCGCGCGAATATGACCGCATTGTCGTGCGGGGCATGGGGGAACTGCATCTCGAGATCGTCGCGGACATGGCGCGCAGTCGCGCCGGTGTCGCCTTCCGGGTCTCCAAGCCGTGGGTGGATCGGCGCGAGACCTTGATGCGGCCGGCGACTGGCTCCGCCGAGGCTCACGCGATGATTGCCGGTGTTGAGCAAGTGGCGCGCTGTGAGTTGGCGGTCGAGCCTAGGCCCGGTGGCGAACCAGCAACCTTGATCGTCGAGGCCGTTGGACCGATGGCTACGGTCGCGGCCGTTGGGTTGCGGGCTCGCCTGCTGACCGGCTCCCGCGTCGGTGCGCTGCACGGCGTGCAGGTGCGCTTGGTTGCGGTCGGCGGCGATACGCACGCCGAAGCGCTCGTCGAGCAAGCGGCCGCAAAAGCACTCGAGGATGCGATCTCGCGCTCCGGCCTGGTCGAACTGGAACCGTGGGTTTCGTTCGAAGTCCTTGCTCCGGCCGCTAGCTCTGCAGCGGTGCTGGCAGATTTGGGTTCGCGCGGCGGCGAGGTGGGTAATCTGGCTGCCGGTCGAATGGGGGCGAGGCTGACGGGCCGGGCGCCACTTGCCAGGATGCTGGGCTACGTGACCAGGTTACGGTCGATCACCAAGGGTCTGGGTCAAGTCGTCATCCGACCCGCAGGGTTCGCTCCTTCCAAGTGATCTGGTTCCGATTGCGTGCTTGCGAGTCCATAAACTGGCGCGGAATGCGCAAATAGTGGGGCGCCAAGGTTGACCGCCCTTTTGGCGGTCGCTAGCATATCTGCCCACCTGTGCCCCAGGGAGCACACTTTCGAGTGTAACCCCTTGCCGCACAATGGATTGCGAATGATTAGCGACCCCTGTCGCCGATCGCGCATCACTGCAGTGCTGCCCTAAACCCTTACCCGACACTTGCCTGAGTTGTTTCTCAGTCAAGCAGTTGGACCCGACTGTTATGCAAGAGCGAATCCAAATCCGGATGGAGGCCTACGATCACGAGGCCCTCGACCAGGCGTCACTCGACATCGTCGAAACGAGCAAGCGCACGGGTGCCCGCGTCAACGGCCCAGTGCCGCTGCCGACCCGCATCGAGCGATATACGGTCTTGCGTTCGCCGCACGTCGACAAGAAGAGTCGCGAGCAGTTCGAAGTGCGCACGCACAAGCGCCTCATCTACATCTCAGAACCGACGACCAAGACGGTCGACGCGCTGAGCAAGTTGAACATGCCAGCCGGCGTGGACATTCGCATTAAGGCCTGCTGATCCTAGCTGCTGCTGAGCTGGAGCAAACCAACCATGGTCGAAGTCAAAGTATACAAGGGTGGATCGGTCGCGACGCAAGACGTTGACGCGGGCACCTTCGGCACGAAAGTTCTCGGGCGCACGCTCAAGGACGCCGTCGTCATGTATGAGGCGAACCAGCGTCAGGGCACTGTGCGAGCAAAGACTCGTTCGCAGGTCCGCGGTGGTAACAAGAAGCTTTACCCGCAGAAGCACACTGGCCGCGCTCGCATGGGCACGACCAAGTCGCCGATCTGGCGTGGTGGTGGTCGTATCCATCCGCCGCAGCCGCGCGACCTCAGCTACGCGATGCCCAAGAAGGCGCGTCGCGTCGCATTGCGCAACGCCATCTTTACGAAGTTCCGTGATGGCGAAGTCGGCATTGCTGACGGTTGGCCAACGGATGCGCCGAGCACCAAGTCCGCGGTTGCGATCCTGTCGCAGCTCGACATGGGCCGCAGCGTGACCGTGGTGACCGATGGCGCTGACAAGACCGTTTACAAGTCGCTGCGCAACGTGCCGCTAGTTGACGTGGCCGCTCTCGACGATCTCAACGCTCGTCAAGTGCTGCTGCGCCGCTACCTGGTGCTGACCCCGGCGGCCTACGAGTCGCTCGAGAAGCGCTTCGCTCAGTCTGCAAAAAGCACCGGTGAGGCATCCTAGTCATGGCTAACGCAGAGCAATTCTACGACGTCATCCGCCGCCCGCTCGTGACTGAGAAGTCGAGTGGCGCGCAGGAAACCGGCAACAAGTTCACGTTCGAGGTCAACAGCACCTCCAACAAGGTTGAGGTCCGCAAGGCCATCGAGACGCTGTTCTCGGTCAAGGTCGAAGCGGTCAACATTGTGACGATGCCGGCCAAGCGCCGTCGCGTCTTTGGTCGTCCGGGTCACATCCCGGTTTGGAAGAAGGCAATCGTCACGCTGAAGGCCGGCGACTCCATCGACGTCAACGCGTAGCGCGGTCGTCTCGCTCCTCGCACACCTCAAAGCTTCCAGACGCAAACAGGATCCGAAACGATGCCAGTCAAAGTCTACAAACCAACGTCAGCCGGTCGTCGCAATGCGTCCGTGCTCGACTTCAGTCACCTGACCAAGGGCGCTCGCCCTGAGAAGTCGCTGATTGAGCGGTTGCCCAAGAAGGCCGGTCGCAATGCGCACGGTCACATCACCAGCCGCTTCCGTGGTGGTGGTGCCAAGAAGGTCTACCGCAAGGTCGACTTCCGCCGCAACAAGGACGACGTCCCGGCGACGGTGCATGCGATCGAATACGATCCCAACCGCACGGCCGACATCGCGTTGCTCTTCTACGCCGACGGCGAGAAGCGCTACATCCTCGCCCCGAAGGGCATGGTGGTTGGCGACAAGGTCATGTCCGGTCAGCAGTGTGAGCCGGAAGTCGGCAACTGCATGCCGCTCGATTCGATCCCGCTCAGCTTGCAGGTTCACAACGTGGAACTGCAGCCCGGAAAGGGTGGTCAGCTTGCTCGTTCGGCCGGTAACTCGTGCCGCCTGATGGCGCGCGACGGCGGTTACGCCACGATCGTTCTGCCGTCCGGCGAGACCCGCAAGGTGCCGTCATCGTGCCGCGCCACGATCGGCGAGATCGGCAACAAGGACTGGCAAAACGTGACGATCGGCAAGGCCGGTCGCAAGCGTCATATGGGTCGTCGTCCGCACAACCGCGGCACGTCGATGAACCCCGTCGCTCACCCAATGGGTGGTGGTGAAGGTCGAACCGGTGGTGGTCGTCACCCCGTTTCGCCGACGGGCGTTTTGGCCAAGGGCGGCCGCACCCGCAAGGGTAAGGCTCGCAGTAATCAATACATCTTGCGTCGTCGCTCGCCTGGCAAGCACGTCGCCGTGGGCAGTGGTAGCTAACGCTAGGCGAAACGCTAGGACATCGATATGAGCCGCAGTACTCACAAGGGCCCGTTTGTTCACCCCAGCCTCATCAAGAAGGTTGGCGGTCAGAACGAGAAGGGCACCAAGATCCCGATTCAAACGTGGTCACGCGCAAGCGTGATCTTGCCGGAGTTCGTTGGACATACGTTCAACGTTCACAACGGCCGCGCCTTCCTCAAGGTCTACGTGACTGAGGATATGGTCGGCCATCGTCTGGGTGAGTTCGCGCCGACGCGAACCTTCCGTGGCCACCAGAAGAAAGACCGATGAGCTTCGAAACGCGAGCAGTGCACCGCCGTGCACGTATGGGGGTCAACAAGGCCCGCCGTGTTCTGGCGCTGATTCGTGGCCGGACGGCCAACGATGCCCTCGACCAGTTGCGTCACGACCGGCACCGCGCTGGTGTGGCCATCTACAAGGTCCTGGCTTCGGCGATCGCCAATGCGTTGCAGAACCCTTCGGTTCGTCCCAACCGCTTGATCATCTCCAAGACCTTTGCGCAAGACGGTCCGCCGCTCCCCGGCGGCAAGCGTATGCGCCCAGGTCCCCAAGGCCGCGCGATGCCGTTCAAGCGTCGTACCTGCCACATCCATGTGCACGTCGCGGATCCAGAAGCGACCCCGCTTGATGGCAGTGAAGCTGTCACGGAAGTCGTCGAGACTGCTGAGGGCTCTGCTGCCGGGAGCGAGGAATAATCATGGGTCAAAAAGTACATCCAACCGGCTTCCGCATCGCGGTCACCGAGCAGTGGCGCTCGCGTTGGTACGCGAACAAGAAGGACTTCGCTCAGAACCTGATCGAAGACCAGCGCATCCGCAAGTTCATCAAGAAGGAATGGCAGTTCGCTGCGATCCCGAAGGTTGAGATTGAGCGCGCCGGCGAACTCGTCACCGTGTTCGTGCACACCGCTCGTCCGGGCGTGTTGATCGGTAAGAAGGGCACCAAGGTGGACGAGTTCCGCCAGGCGCTCGAGAAGCTGACCAGCAAGCCGGTGCGGATGAAGATCATCGAGATCCACCGTCCGGAAGTCGAAGCAACGCTGGTTGCCGAAGCGGTCGCCGAGCAGCTCGGCAAGCGCATCAACTACCGCCGCGCCCTCAAGAAGGTCGCGGAAGCATCGATGGCAGCCGGTGCCAAGGGCATCAAGATCCGCGTTGCGGGTCGCCTGCAAGGTGCGGAAATGTCGCGCGTCGGCAACTTCCGGAAGGGTCGCGTCCCGTGCAGCACGTTGCGCGCCCAGATCGATTACGGCTTCGCACTCGCCTACACCAAGTCCGGTGTGCTCGGCTGCAAGGTCTGGATCTTCAAGGGTGAGTATGGCCCCGGGGAAACCACCCAAGGCCTGCTGCCCGTGCGTTCGAACACAGTCGAACGTCCAACCGCATAAACACCGAATAGCCAAGAGAACGGAGCCCTACCATGTTGATGCCCAAGAGGACCAAGTGGCGCAAGCAGATGCGCGGACGAATCCGCGGTGAAGCATGCCGCGGCAACGAGGTCGCGTTTGGCGAGTTCGGATTGCAATCGCTCGAGCCAGGCTGGGTGTCGGCTCGCGTCATTGAGGCGGGTCGTGTCACCTGCGGTCGGAACGCGCCGGAAGGCAAGGTCTTCATCCGCATCTTCCCGCACAAGTCGATCTCCAAGAAGCCTGCCGAAACTCGTCAGGGTTCGGGTAAGGGCGATGTCGATTACTGGGCGGCCGTCGTAAAGCCGGGCACCATCCTTTTCGAGCTTGATGGGGTAACCGAAGACGTCGCGAAGCGCGCCTTCAACCGCGTCGCTCACAAGTTGCCGGTCAAGGTCCGTTTGGTCCGCCGCCGTCCTCAGTAACACTACAGCTGGCTAGCAGATACCTCCTTCACGGGATTCACGATGAACAAGGCCATTGACGACATTCGCGGGACCGACTCAGCCGACCTAAAGGTCAAGCTGACCGAGTTGCGCAAGGAACAGTTCGAGCTGCGATTTCGCGGTGCGGGCGAAGGCTCCAACGCAGGACGCGCTCGCAACGTGCGTCGCACGATCGCACGCATCATGACCATTCTCGGTGATCGCAGCCGCGAAGAAGCCAAGCAGGCAGCAACTGCTGGAGACAAGAACTAATGAGCACCGAAAAGCAAGGCTCCACGGCCGCGGGATCCGCCGCAGCTCCTGAAGAGCGTCGGCAACGCAAGGTCATGCGCGGCATGGTCATGTCCAACAAGATGGAGATGACGATCGTCGTGCAGGTCAACCGCAAGGTTCGCCACCCGCTCTACGAGAAGTTCGTGTCGAAGCGCTCCAAGCTCTACGCCCACGACCAGAACAGTGAAGCCGGCGTTGGTGACATCGTCGAAATCACGCAGACCCGCCCGATGAGCAAGCTCAAGCGCTGGCGCCTGCTTCGCATCGTGCAGAAGGCATCCGTCTAGTTCCCGCCAGCTAGTTCCCGCCAGGCTGCCTTCCAACCCTGCCACCAACCGCACACTGATCCCTACCAACAGGTTAGGACACTCAAATGATCCAAGAAATGTCCATGCTCGACGTGGCCGACAACACCGGTGCCAAGCGCGCCATGTGTCTGAAGGTCCTCGGAGGCAGCAAACGACGCTTCGCGTCCGTCGGTGACGTCATCGTCGCCGTCATCAAGAAGGCGCTGCCCGCCGGTGAAGTCAAAGAGCACGAAGTGATCAAGGGCGTCATCGTGCGCACGGCCTACGCGGTCCGTCGCAAGGACGGGTCCTACATCAAGTTTGACCGCAACGCGCTCGTCGTGATCGACAAGGATAACAACCCACGCGGCACCCGCATCTTCGGTGCAGTCGCCCGTGAGCTCCGCGATCGCAACTTCATGAAGATCGTCTCGCTCGCCGAGGAGGTTGTCTGATGCTCGCCAACAAGCCAAAGCCGCAACGCGCGTCGTTGCACGTAAAGAAGGGCGACAAAGTTGTCGTCACCGCTGGTCAATACAAGTCCGACGAGGCACGTGAAGTGCTCAGTGTCGACGCCATCAACCGCCGCGTGGTAGTTGAAGCCGTCAACCTTCGTTGGAAGCACCAGAAGCCTTCGCAACAGAACCCCAAGGGCGGTCGAGTGCAGTTGGAGCACCCGATCGATGTCAGCAATGTGTTGTTGTTCAGCGAGAAGCTGGGCAAGGGCACTCGCACCAAGACAGAAGTCGTCGACGGCAAGAAAGTCCGTGTCGGCGTTCGCTGTGGAACCAAGTTCGACTAACCGAACTGAAGCCAAAGCCCAAGCGGCAAATACCTGCCATGACTACCACGACAGAAACACCCGAAGGCGAAGCGCGCACGATTCCGCGTCGCCAGCAGCAATACCGCGACAAGGTCATTGCTGCGCTGACTTCGGAGTTCAAATACCCGAACCCCATGATGGTCCCTCGCCTAGAGAAGATCGTCATCAACATGGGGGTTGGCCAAGCGGTTGAAAACAAGAACCGCATGGACGCAGCGGTCAAGGACCTGACGGCCATCTGTGGCCAGAAGCCCCTGATCCGTAAGGCTCGCGTTGCCGTGTCAGGCTTCCGCCTGCGCATCGGCTACGCAGTCGGCGTGGCGGTCACCTTGCGTGGCAACCGCATGTGGGAGTTCTTGGATCGCTTGATCAGCCTGGCGATTCCTCGTATCCGCGACTTCCGAGGCCTGCCGAAGAAGTTCGACGGCCACGGCAACTACACCATGGGCCTTTCCGAGCAGAGTGTCTTCCCGGAGATTCAGCTCGACAAGGTCGAGTTCGTGCAAGGCATGGACATCACGTTTGTCACCAACGCTCCGACCGACAAAGAAGGCTTCGCGCTGCTCAAGCAGCTCGGCATGCCCTTCAAGAAAGAGGCGGACAAGAAATAGTGGCAACCTTCACGAACCAACCGAACGCAAACTGATATGGCCAAGAAGTGCTTAAAGGTAAAGCAGCAGCGGAAGCCGAAGTTCTCAACTCGGCAGTACAACCGTTGTCAGCTATGCGGACGCCCCAGGGCTTACTACCGCAAGTTCGGCATCTGCCGTTGCTGTTTCCGTACACTCGCGCTCCAGGGAGAGATCCCCGGTGTGCGAAAGGCCTCGTGGTAGGAGATTATCAGCCATGATGACCGATCCGATCGCTGACATGCTGACGCGTATTCGCAACGCTCTTATGAGTGGTGCCAACAACTGCGTCGTGCCAGGTAGTCGTCTGAAGGTGGCCATATTGGACACCATGAAGCGCGAAGGCTTCATTGACCGCTACGAAGTTGCCGCAACGGGGCCTCGCTCCGCTGTGAACATCGAGTTTCGCCTCGGGCCAGACGGCGAGCGAGTGATTACGTCACTTGCCCGCTTCAGCAAGCCCGGTTGCCGACGCTATCGCTCTTGTAAGGAGTTGCCGAAGGTCCGTGGTGGCCTTGGTATCGCCGTGGTGTCTACCAACCAAGGTGTGCTTTCCGACCGTGAGTGTCGGGCGCGCAAGGTCGGTGGCGAAGTGCTCTGCACGATTGACTAACGGAGATATCCAATGTCCAAGATTGGCAAACTACCCATCGAAGTACCGAGCGGAGTGACAGTAAATGTTGCCGCCGACTCGGTCCAAGTTAAGGGGCCGAAGGGCGAGCGCACGCTCCCGCTTCGTTCCGAGATCAAGCTGACCCTAGACGACGGGACTCTGACGGTCGACACCACCGAGGACAGCCGCTTCGCCAACGCAATGCGTGGCACGATGCGGTCCTTGGTGAACAACGCGATCGTCGGTGTCACTACCGGCTACACCAAGAAGCTCGAGGTGAACGGTGTTGGCTTTGAAGTCGACATCAAGGGCAAGACCCTGATCCTCAAGCTCGGCTTCAACATGCCGAAGAAGTTCGAGGTCCCGGACACGGTGACCGTTGAGTGTCCGACACTCACGAACATCATCATCTCAGGGGTCGACAACCAGCAAGTGGGTCAGGTCGCCGCCGAGATTCGCAAGCTACGCAAGCCGGAGCCTTACAAGGGCAAGGGCATCAAATACGACTACGAAGTCATCAAGCGCAAGGCTGGAAAGGCCTTCGGCTCAGGTGGCTAATCCCCCGGTATAGCAATATGACTTCGACCAAGAAAACTCACAAAGCTCGCCGGGGCAAAGCACTGTCGCTGCGCAAGCGTTTGCGCAACGTGTCAGACCGTCCGCGTCTGTCCGTATGCCGTAGCTTGACCAACATCTCCGTGCAGCTCATCGACGACCTTCAAGGCAAGACGCTGGCTTCGGCCTCGTCGCTGGAAAAGGAAGTCAAGGGTTCGAGCGCGGGAATGAACAAGACCGACATCGCCAAGAAGATTGGCGCGTTGGTTGGCGAGCGTGCCAAGAAGGCCGGCGTCTCACAGGTCGCGTTCGATCGCGGCGCCTACAAATACCACGGTCGCATCAAGGCACTTGCCGAAGGCGCCCGCGAAGCCGGACTGGAGTTCTAAAAAGGCACGCTATGTCTAAGGGCACATTTACACTTATCCCCATTAACGAAGCCCTAGCGGCCGACGTCGAAGATGACGTCGTCGCGATCAACCGCTCCGCAGCGGTGGTCAAGGGTGGTCGTCGCTTCTCCTTCAGCGCCTTGACGGTTGTTGGCAACCGCAACGGCCTGGTTGGCATTGGCTACGGCAAGGGCCGTGAAGTTCCGCTGGCGATCGAGAAGGCCGTCAAGGACGCACGCAAGCAAATCATGCGCGTCGTTCGTGAAGGCACGACGATCCCGCACGCAGTCGACGGCAAGTATTGCTCGTCGACGGTGCGCTTGCTTCCGGCGGCGCCGGGAACGGGCATCATCGCCGGTAAGGCAGTGCGCAAGGTCCTCGAGCGCGCTGGCATCACCGACATCTTGACCAAGGTCTATGGCTCGACGAATGCGCTCAACGTGGTCAAGGCCACGATGGTCGCGCTCGACATGCTGCGCAGCCGCGAAGACACCGTGAAGCTGCGAGGAGTGGAACTCGAATGAATCTCGCCGAAGCAAAAACTCTAGGTCTGGCGCGCCCAACGCGCAAACGCGTCGGTCGTGGTCCCGGGTCTGGCAATGGCAAGACCGCCGGTCGTGGTCACAACGGTGCGCGCTCGCGTTCTGGTTGGTCCAGCCGGATCGGATGGGAAGGTGGCCAGATGCCGCTGTACCGTCGTTTGCCGAAGCGTGGTTTCAACAACAAGAACTTCGAGAAGGTCTACACGGTAGTCAACGTGAGCGACCTCGAAGTCTTTGATGCTGGTGCAACGGTTGACCTCGCGGCGGTGCTCGCCAAGGGTCTGACCTCGCAAGCCAAGCACTCGAAGCTGTTCAAGGTCCTCGGCGATGGCGCCATCACCAAGGCCCTCACGGTCAAGGTCGATGGTCTCACTGCGACCGCCCGTGAAAAGATCGAGGCTGCCGGTGGCACTGTCGAACTGATCGCGAGGCGCGTCATGCGTCCGAAGTTTGTCGCCAAGGATGGCAGCAAGCGCACTCCCGGCAAGGCCCGTATCCGTCGTGGTAATGGCAAGGCCAAGTTTGCCGCGGCCGAGAACGAGGGCTCTCAAGCCTAGGCGGACCGCCGAGTTCGTCTTATTGCTCGCTTCGGCCGCCCGGTTGAAGTGATTCTGCCTTCTTGACCCCAACTTCTCGAGACCGCCCAAACCCAGCATGAACGTGTCGATCACCAACCTGTTCAAGGTGCCCGAGATCCGGAGTAAGATCCTGATCACGTTGGGGCTGCTGTTGATCTACCGCATCGGCTTCTACATCCCGCTTCCCGGCGTCAACGCCGCGGCGGTATTGGACCGGATGGGGGAGAGCCAAGAAGGCTTCGGTCGCCTGTTCGGCATGATGAACGTGCTGACCGGTGGCTCGCTGCAAAGCGCGACGCTGTTCTCGCTCGGGGTCATGCCATACATCTCGGCGAGCATCATCTTCAGTCTGATGACGAAGGCGGTGCCTGCGCTCGAGAAGATCGCCAAAGAAGGCGCCAGCGGCCAGCGCAAGATCAACCAATACACTCGTCTGGCGACGGTCCTGATCTGCCTGGTGCAGTCGTGGTTCGTCATCGGCGGTTCGCTCAGCGGCGAGGGCAATGAGCTCCTGCACAAGGGCGTCGACCAGTGGTTCGGTGTCTACACGATCGTCGTCATGGTCTCGCTGACTGCGGGCACGATGTTCATCATGTGGCTCGGTGAGCAAATCACCGAGAATGGCATCGGCAACGGCATCTCGCTGATCATCATGGCGGGCATCATCTCCAACCTGGGACCGGCTCTGTCGAGCATGTTCTCAAACGCAGGGACCGATACCGGCGTCTGGCAAAGCCTGCTGATGTTCATCGGCGCCTGGGGCGTCACCGTGATCGCCGTCGTCTTCATGACGAAGGCTCAGCGCCGTATCCCGATCCAGCAAGCCAAGCAAGCCCGCGGCCGCGAAGTCTACGGTGGTCAGAAGACCTACCTGCCCTTCAAGGTCAACCAGGCTGGCGTCATGCCGATCATCTTCGGCTCGGCCCTGCTGATGATCCCGGCGATGCTCGGCACCGCGTTTGGCGTCACGTTCCTCGAGCAGTCGTTCGGAGCCCAAAACGGCTTCTGGTTCGTGTTGACGTTCGCCGCGCTGATCTACTTCTTCGCGTTCTTCTGGACGTCGATGATGTTCCAGCCGAACGAGATCGCCAAGAACCTGCAGGAGGGTGGCTCGTTCATCCCCGGTATTCGTCCTGGCAAGCCGACCGCGCTGTTCCTTGAGCAGACGATGGTTCGCATCACGCTTGCTGGCTCGACATTCCTGGCAGCGATCGCCGTCATGCCGTCGCTGATTGGCAGCACCGGCAACTCGTCCAGCATGGTGCTGATCTACTTTATGTCCGGCACGTCGATCCTCATCGTCGTCGGCGTGGCCCTCGACATGGTCGAGAAGATCCAGGGCCTGCTGGTCATGCGCAACTACGAAGGCGCCATGTCCGAAGGTGGCACTGCTGGCCCAGGCCAAGCGGCCAACGCCACCAGTGGTTGGGGCCGTCGCTCCAACTCGCCGCAGCCGTAACGCAACCCGTACCTTCGTTCCTACTCACTCGACCCTCTCCAGCCCGCCCCCGACCGATCTCAATGGCCACTTCCTCGCAAGCTCGATGTGTATTCCTTGGCGCCCCTGGCGCTGGCAAGGGTACCCAGGCTAAGCGTGTGGCCGAAGCATCTGGTCTTACTCACCTCTCGACCGGCGATCTGCTGCGCGAAGAGGTCAAGTCGGGCAGCAAGTTGGGAGCCGAGGCCAAGGGCTACATGGATGCCGGCAAGTTGGTCCCAGACCAGCTGATCATCGATATGGTCAAGGCCCGCATCGGCGGTGGCGAAGCGTCCGGACCTGATTCTTTGTCAGCGGCCGCCAACGGCTGGATCTTGGATGGCTTCCCCCGTACACTCCCTCAGGCCGAAGCACTGGACGCCAACCTGTCTAGTGACAACGCGCTGACGCACGTGATCTCGTTCGCGGTCCCCGAAGATGCCCTGATGGGGCGTCTGACCGGCCGTCGAACTTGCTCGAAGTGTGGTGCCATTTGGCACATCGAATACAAGCCGCCTTCCCAGGAAGGGGTTTGTGACGAGTGTGGTGGTAAATTGACCCAGCGCTCTGACGATCGCGAAGAAGCGATTGGCAAGCGTCTGGAAGTGTATCGGTCGCAAACGGCGCCTCTGTTGGCGTACTACAGCGACCGTGGTGTTTTGAAGGAGGTCGATGCGAATCGGTCTCCGGATGCCGTTTTTCAGGAGTTGCTGACGCGTATGCAATGACAGGCCATGAACCGCCTATGAGCAGTGATGCTGCGGGTAGCAATACCCAAAGCGAACGAACACAGCCTTCACAGAAGGCCGCGCCCGAAAAGGCGCATGTGCTCGAGTCACTGACCAACGGGTTGTTCCGGCTGCAGATGGATGATGGCCGACCGGTCGTGGCTCACGTGGCCAAGGACCTCCGGATGGCGCTTTCGCGCCTCTTACCCGGAGACCCAGTCCTTGTTGACGTTTCGCCCTTCGATCCCGGGAAAGCTCGCATCTGCAAGTTGCTCGCACAGTGATTCCAGCACGAACCAAATCCTCCCTAGCAAACGAGAACTGTTGTGAAGGTAAGAGCCAGCGTCCGTCGTATGTGCGACAAGTGCAAGGTCGTCAAACGCCGCGGGATCGTGCGCGTCATTTGCGAGAACCCGCGCCACAAGCAGCGCCAGGGTAAATAGGAACTGTTATGCCCAGACTGCTAGGTGTTGATATCCCGAACGAGAAGCGCATCGATATTGCGCTTCAATACCTGTATGGCGTTGGCCAGCACACTGCCCGCAAGGCACTCGCTGAGCTCTCGATCAATGGGGATGTTCGAGCGAAAGACCTGAAGGACGATGAGGTCGCGACCATCGCTGCCTACTTGGAGCAACACTTCATTGTGGAAGGTGCTCTGCGTCGTCAAAACATGCAGAACATTGCGCGACTGAAGGAGATCTACTGCTACCGCGGCCTCCGTCACCGTCGAGGCTTGCCCGTTCATGGGCAGCGCACCCGCTGTAATGCACGCACCCGTAAGGGCCCGCGCAAGACGGTCGCCAACAAGAAGATCCTGAGGAAGTAGAATGGCTCCAGCAGATAAGAAGAAGTCGGCAGACAAGAAGAAGACGAAGATGCGCAAGAACGTCGGCAAGGCCGTCGCTCATGTGAAAGCTTCCTTCAACAACACGATGATCACTGTCGTCGACGTCGCTGGGCAAGTCATTGCTTGGGACTCGGCTGGCACGATTGGCTACAAGGGCTCGCGCAAGAGCACGCCGTTCGCGGCGCAGCGCGCTGCCGAAAAGGTCGCCGACAAGTGCAAGAAGATGGGTGTGCACGAGATGGAAGTCTTGGTGCGTGGCCCGGGTTCGGGTCGTGAGTCCGCCATCCGCGCGCTTGCGAACTCTGGCATCGACGTCAAGTCCATCGAGGACTGCACGCCACTGCCTCACAATGGTTGCCGGCCGCGCAAGCGTCGCCGCGTCTAATCAACTCGACCGACTAATACACGAACAACTGTAATGGCACGTAACGACACCAACGTTTGCAAGCTTTGCCGCCGTGAAGGCGTCAAGCTCTTCCTAAAGGGGCAGCGATGCTTCTCTGAGAAGTGCGCGGTCAACCGCCGCAACTATCCGCCGGGTCAGCACGTCCGCCCGAAGAAGGGCACGGACTACGGCACCCAGCTGCGTGAGAAGCAGAAGTGCAAGCGCATCTATGGTGTGCTCGAGCGCCAGTTCCAACACTACTTCGACATCGCGCGTCGTCAGAAGGGCAACACCGGTGAGAACCTGTTGATCCTGATGGAACGCCGCCTCGATAACGTTCTCCTGAGCCTGGGCCTGGCCTTCTCGCGCTTCGATGCGCGTCAGATGGTTGCCCACGGTCACATCAAGGTGAACGGTCGTCGTTTGGACATTCCCAGCTACCTGGTCCGCGCCGGCGACGATATCGCTGTCACGGGTAAGGAGAAGATCACCAAGAAGGCGGGCGACGCCATCGAGATGAACAAGGGCCGGCCGCTGCCGACCTGGCTCGAAGCAACGCCAGCTGACCACAAGGGTCGCGTCATCCAACTGCCCAAGCGTGAGGATGTCAGCGTCGAACTCAACGAGCAGCTCATCGTCGAGCTGTGCTCCAAGTAACTCTGGGCTCCAAGTAGTTCTCGGGTTCCAAGCTCAACTCGCACACATCGCTCGGTTCGCCGAGCTGCCCGCTTCCAGGAAATCACGATATGCGTATTCGTTGGCGTAACTTCGAGTTGCCGTCGCAAGTTCGGTTGGAGCGCGAAAGCGCGACGCCGCAGTACGGCCGCTTCGTAGTCGAGCCCTTTGAAAAGGGTTTTGGCACGACGATTGGCAATGGTCTTCGTCGCGTTCTGCTGTCCTCGCTTGAGGGCACGGCAGTCACGTGGCTGCGCATCGATGGCGTTGTGCACGAGTTCTCGACGATCCAAGGCGTGCTCGAAGACGTCACCCAGATCGTGCTCAACATCAAGAAACTGCGTGTCAAGCTGCACACCGATGCACCGACGACGCTGCGTCTCGATGTCAACGAGAAGGGCGAAGTGCTCGCCGAGTCCATCGAAGGCGATAGCAACGTCGAGATCGCCAACCCCGAGCTCAAGATCTGCACGCTGACCGAAGACGTTCGCTTCTTCTGTGAGATGCAGGTTCGCAAGGGTCGTGGTTACGTCACTGCCGAAGAGAACGTGCAAGACGACCTCGAGATCGGCACGATCCCGGTCGACTCGATCTTCAGCCCGGTGCACCGCGTTCGCTACGCGATCGAAAACACGCGTGTTGGTAAGTCCACCGACTACGACCGCCTCGTTCTCGAGATCTGGACCGACGGCACCGTGTCGCCGGAGCTGGGCCTCGTCGAAGCGAGCAAGATCTACCGCAAGCACCTCAACCCGTTCGTCCAGTACTTCGAGATGAAGGAAGACCTCGCCGTCGAAGGTGGGGTTCTTGCTCCGGAAGGTGACGAAGGCGCACGCCGTCGCGAGATGGTCGATCTGCTCAACAAGAGCATCGACATGCTCGAGCTGTCGGTTCGCTCCAAGAACTGTTTGGACAGCGAGAACGTCGCACTGATGCGCGATCTCGTCGTGATGACGGAGCCCGAACTGCTCAAGGTTCGGAACTTCGGCAAGACCTCCCTCAAAGAGGTCAAGAGCAAGCTGGCAGCGCTGGGCCTTTCGCTCGGTATGGCCGTCGACGAATACAAGTAAGCCCGAGCGCGCTGTCGCATAGACAGCGCCCGTTCGGCAGGCAAGGAATATAGTTATGAGACACAAGGTCGCAGGCAAACACCTCAACCGGAACAGCGCGCACCGCAAGGCGCTGCGCATGAACTTCTCGGTTGCTGTCATCAAGCACGAGCGCGTCACCACCACCCTGGCCAAGGCCAAGGCGATGCGTGGTTTCGTCGAGAAGTTGATCACCCTCGCCAAGAAGGATGAGCCAGCAACGCGCTTGCACCGCATCCGTCAGGCCGCTTCGGTCCTGCAGGACAAGACTGCCGTGAAGAAGCTGTTCGACGAGATCGGCCCGCGCTTCGCGAACCGTCCGGGTGGCTATATTCGCGTTCTGCGCCTGCCTGATCACCGCATCGGTGATGGCAGCACCAAGGCGATCTTCGAACTCGTTGACAACAACGTGCTTGAGAACCAGATCAAGGCTGCCGAAGAAGCGGAAGCCCAGGTCGAAGAGACCGAAACCGAAGACGCCGGCGTCTAAGCCCGGCGCGGGGCCGCATGAGGGCCCCCGTTTGTTTGGGGCCCGTTTTGATGGCCCCCGTTGCAGTGCGCCCGTGCCTGCACCCTGGCGCTGACCTCATACAAGGGCTGCGCAGCCTGGCATGCAACTTCTGGGTGGTGCTCTGAACTGAGCGCGGCGGCATTCCACGGCCGTAGCGGTGCAGGACAGCGGCCGCAAAGGAGGGGTCACCAAGGCTGATGGCGAAGCAGTCGGACTGCGAAGCGCGAGCCTTCGTGCTGCTACATGCGGGTGAACGACATGTTGTCGGGGCCGACCAAGACGGCAAACGAGTCGATCAACTCATCACTGACCGTGACCCCACCTTCGGCGCGAATGCGGAAGCAGTTGCCATCGTCTTCGACGTCGAGGTTCAGCTGGTGGTTGCCGCGATGTTCGTCAGCAACGGCGATGACGCGCGCCAAGAACGGCTCCGTCGACATGCTTGCGTCGAGATGTAGCACGATGCCGGACACCTCACGGCGCACGACGACGCTGGCTGGATCGAGTGCATCGAGCAATAGCGCCGGCTCTTCGCTGCCCTTGTCCTGACGGCCGGTCAGAAACACGATCTCATCTTCGACGATGTGTTCCTTCAACGTCTCGTAGCTGCGCGCGAAGCACGTGACCGGCACCATGCCGTCCAAGTCTTCGAGCATGAACTTGGCCATCTTCTTGCCGGCGTTCTTACCCTGCTTGATCTGCAGGATCCGCACGCCGCTGATCATGCCCGCGATGCGGATGTTCTCACTTGGCTGCAGCTGTGCCACCGAGGCCGTGGTGTTGCCGGCGATTCGACGAAGGAAGGCACCGCGCTTTTCGAACGGATGGCCGGATAGGTAGAAGCCTAGCGATTCCTTCTCGCGGGTCAGGCGGTCGTGTTCGGGCCATTCCGGTACGCCACATTCTTCATCGAGGTTCGTCTCGACGGGTGGGGGGGCAAACAACATTGCCTGGCCTCGGCGACGATCTTCGCGCGCCGTCGCCGCCGCACGAATCGCCTTCTCGATCTGCGCCGCGTTGCCTGCACGAGAGCGGCCCATGCCGTCAAACGCACCGGACTGCACCAGCGATTCGAGCGCGGTCTTGTTGAGGATGCTGCTGTCGAGGCGTTCGCACAAGTCGTCGAGGTTGGCATACGGGCCTTTCTCGGCACGGTTCTCGGCGATGCCATCGGCAACGCGGGTGCCGACACCCTTGATGGCGCCGAGTCCATAGCGAATCGCGCCGTCCTCGACGCCGAAGTAGCGCATCGAGTGGTTGACTGACGGTGGCAGGATCTTCATGTCCGCGCGGCGGATGTCGTCGACGAACTCTTTGATCTTCTCGCTGTTGCCGGACTCTGTCGTCAGGTTGGCTGCGATGAACTCCGTCGGGTAGTGCGCCTTCAGCCACGCCGTCTGGTAGGTGACCAACGCATACGCCGTCGAGTGCGACTTGTTGAAGCCGTAGCCTGCGAAGTACTCCATCGTCTCGAAGAGCTCCTTGGCGAACTTCCCATTGTAGTTCTGTGCTTCGGCTCCATTGATGAACAGCTCTTTGAACTTGAGCATGACCTCGGGCTTCTTCTTGCCCATGGCCTTGCGCAGGTTGTCCGCTTCGGACATCGAGAACCCTCCGATCAAGCCGGAGATCTGCATGACCTGTTCCTGGTAGACAATGACGCCGTAGGTCGGTTCCAGGATCTTCCGAGTGTCTTCGTGCGGCAGCACGGTCTTCTCTTCGCCGTGCTTGCGGCGCACATACATGTCGACCATGCCCGAGCCGAGCGGACCCGGTCGATACAAAGCCAGCACGGCGATGACGTCTTCGAAGTTGTCCGGCTTCAGGCGCGTCAGCAGTTCGCGCATGCCGCTGGACTCGAGCTGGAAGACGCCTTGCGTCTCGCCGCGCGTCATCAACTCGTAGGTCGGCTTGTCGTCGAGTGGCAGATTGTCGAGATCGATATCGATGCCGTGCACTTCCTTCACCAAGCGCGCACCTTCCTGCAGGATGGTCAGCGTCTTGAGGCCGAGGAAGTCCATCTTCAGCAGACCGACTTCCTCGAGTTCGGTCATCTGCCACTGCGTGACAATGTCCTCGCCGCTCTTCGCAAGCGGCACGTATTCGCGCAGCGGCTTATCGGAGATGACGACGCCGGCCGCGTGGATCGATGAGTGGCGCGCGGAACCTTCGAGTTTGACCGCTAGTTCGAACAGCCGTTTGTATTGCGGCGAACTGTCGCGGATCTCCTGCAGTTCGGTGTCGGTCTCGAGTGCCGTAACAAGCGATGCGCCAGGACCCGACGGCACCTTCTTGCACAGCTTGTCGATGTCGGCAACCGGGAAGTCGAGCACGCGGCCGACGTCGCGCAGCACCCCGCGACTGGCCATCGTTCCGAACGTGATGATCTGACAGACACAGTCATCGCCGTACTTCTGCCGCACATACTCGATGATTTCTTCGCGGCGGTTACCGCAGAAGTCGATGTCGATATCCGGCATCGACGCACGAGCCGGATTGAGGAAGCGTTCGAACAGCAGGTCGTAGTGCAGCGGGCATACGTCCGTGATGCGAAGGCAGTAGGAGACGATCGACCCCGCCGCCGAACCGCGACCTGGTCCAACCGGGATGCCCATCTCCCTGGCTTTTGCGATGAAGTCCCAAGTGATCAGGAAGTAGCTGACGAAGCCGAGCTTCTTGATGATCCCGACTTCGTAGTCGAGGCGATCTTGGATCTCTTTGGTGATCTCGCCGTAGCGCTCAATCGCACCATCGTGGCAGAGCTTGGCGAAGAAGTCGTCCGGCGACGAACCATCGTCCGCCTGATAGACCGGCACGTGGTAGACGCCGAACTCGATGTCGATGTTGCAGCGCTCGGCGATCTTGACGGTGTTCTCGAGCGCTTCGGGCCAGTCCTTGAACGCGCGCGCCATCTCCTCGCGCGTCTTCAGATAGAGTTCCTTCGACCCCATGCGGAAGCGCGATTGGTCGGCGACGCTCTTGCCACTACGGATGCAGAACATGATGTCCTGCGCCAGCCAGTCCTCTTGCTTGAGGTAGTAGACGTCGTTGGTCGCGACGCAAGGAATGTCCAGCTCCGCGCCGAGCTTGCGCATGCCAAGGGTCACCTTGCGCTGCGCATCGCTGCCGGTGTGTGCGACTTCGAGGTAGAAGTTCTCCGGCCCGAACAGGTCGCGCATGCGCAGCGCAGCCGCTTTGGCGCCTTCCCAGTCGTTCTGCTGGATTGACATCGCGATCTGCGAGGTCAGCGTGCCCGACAGGCAGATGATGCCTTCCTTGTGCTGCTCGATCAGTTCGTAGTCGACGCGGGGGCGGTAGCTGAAACCCTCGATGTAGGCCTTTCCCGACATCTTCTTGAGGTTGTCGAGGCCGACGTTGTTGGCCGCCAGCAACGTCAAATCGAACGTCGGGTTGTCGGCACCTGCAGTCTCCTTGTTGGTGCGACCTGCATAGTAGGTGGTCTGACCCACGATCGGCTTGATGCCGGCCTTCTTGCACCTCTTGAACAGGTCGATGGCGCCGAACATGTTGCCATTGTCGGTCAGCGCGATCGCGGTCTGGCCGTCCTCCTTCGCCGCGGCTACGAGCGGCCCGACCTTCTCAGGTGCCGACAGCAAGCTGTAGTGCGAACGCACATGCAGGTGGACGAATGGAGGCGCTTCAGACATCGATTGGGCACGTTACGAGGCTGGCCCGCAAGCTGCCACAGGTTGCCACCGAAGCCGGAGCTTCCGTTGCTTCTGTGCGCCGGGTCGAAAGTTGTTTCCACAAGCCGCCGCTGGTCACACGTTCGCGCCAGGCGGTCGCTTGCGTGCTGTTGTCGCGTATTCCTCCACGTTCTCCACAAACCAGTCACACCTTTCGCGGCTACAGAATTCGCACCTTCAATCGTATCTCGACCAGAGGTATGCCGGCGTGCGTTCGCCTATGTTCGTGGCCATGGACAAACCATCTGGAGCATTGTCGATGGTGCTCGTGCCTGCCGCCATCTCTCTCGCCATCACGGTCGTGCGCTTGGTCGGCGAACTGCAAGGTTGGGACGAATCGTTGTTCCGCAACTCCACGCCAGGAGAGGAAGGCATGCCGGCGATCATTGGCATTTCGTGGTTGGTGCCAATCTTCGGGTTCTGGTTCGGTCGCAAGTTGAAGCTTGGCACGGGCGGACCGGCAAGCCTTGGCAAGGCGAGCATACGGTTCCTGATCGCAACCGCGGTTCTGATCGGCGGGTTTGCTGCGTGCATTGGGCTCGGCCTGTTGACGATGCCAAGCAAGGATGCCCCCGCGGAGCCAGCGGGATTGGAATACGTGCTCGGATTGGTAATCGTCGCGATCATCATTGGATTCACCGCGTGGCCGCGTTTGGCCGCCACGCTGTTGCTCTACGGATTGCTGGCGCGCATCCCGGTCATTGCCGTGACGTGGTTTGCGCTCGAGAACGACTGGGACAGTCACTACACGAAGCTGCCGGTCGGCACGGTGCTCGCCGACGAAGGCGATCGTTTCGCCTTCTTGGCGGTTCCGCAGCTCACCGTCTGGATCGTGTTCACCATCCTGGTCGGCGGGCTGTTCGGTTGTCTTGGTGCGAAGCTGACCAAGGGCAAGTCGTAGCTGCCGATCGCGGCTAAGCGAGTTCCGCGTTGCGAAGTGCTCGCGTGAAGAACTCCACGATCGCCTCGTCGTCGTGCGTCTTGGTCAGCACTTTGATCTCCTCAGCAAGCTGCCGGCGCACTTCCCGGTCCACCTCTTCGGCGCCCACGTAGTAGAGGACCTTCGCGAACTGCAGAGCGATGTCGTAGGTGTCGTACTGCGCGCTGATGGCTCGAATCTGACCTGCGAGCTCTAGCCGGCCGCGAGGGTTCGGTTCGTTGATTACCGTGACGGTCAAGGCCTTGGCGTGTTCGTAGGCGATCGCCGGCGAGTCTTGTACTAGGCGAAGGTTACGAATCTCGTCCAAGGCCTGACGGCACTGCGCTGCGTCAGCTTCGGCGAGCGTTGCGTTGAATAGGGCTTTGGCGTGTTCCAAAGCGATCTCTTCGGAATCTACTTCGCGGCGAACCACACCGATCTGGTCAGCTTGCTGCTTGCGGATGCTTGCGTCCGTCTCGTCGCAGGTCGACCCGAACAGAGTGGCGGCGTGCTGGAGTGCAATCTCGGTCGAATCACGCTGCGTGCGGATGTCCTTGATCTGATCCGCTAGTTGGCGCCGAACACTGTGATCCGATTCGACCACCGATGCGTTGCGCAGGGCCCAGGCATGGTGCAGGGCGTTCTCGTCTGAGTCGTGTTGCTTGCGAATGGCCCCGATCTTCTTGGCGGCTTGTTGGCACGCGGCGGACTGCTGTTCTTCGAGCGTTGCGAGCAATAACGCCAATACCTGCTGTTTGGCCACGAGAGCTGTGTCGTGGACGGTACGGATAGCTTGGATTTCCTCCGCTAACTGTAGGCACATTGCCGGGGCCGACTCTGTGTTTAGCGAGTTGCGCAGCGCCAAGGCGTGCGCCTCAGCAAAGCGGTCGGAGTCATACGTTTCTCGGATCGTTCCGATCTGAGCCGCGAGTTGTCGGCAGAGCGAGGTGTCCTCCGCTGTGAACGCCGCCGCCGCGAGAGTCTTCGCATGCTTCAGGGCAATGTCCGCAGAGTCCTGACGCTCGCGGATTTGCCCGATCTCTTCGGCCCGCTGCAAGCGGCCCGACGATGTTTGATCCAATTGCGCCATCTTGAGCAACGCGTGGCTGTGTGCGAGACCAAGGTCCACAGAGTCATGCTGGGTTCGTAGTTCGAGGATCTGATTCGCGAACTGCAGTTGCTCGGCAATGTCCGTCTCTCGCCCCGCAGCATTCGCCAACACTTTGGCTTGTTGCATCGCCAGATCGACCGAATCGTGCGCATCTCGAATCACGGCAATGGAGTTTGCGAGGTATTGGCGATGCTCGCGGTCGTGCGCGATGCAGCCGATGTTGAACAAGACTTCCGCGTGAGTCAGTGCGAGATCGGAAGAATCGTGCTGTAGGCGGATCGTCGCGATCTCCTCTGCCAGTTGCTCGCACACAACAATGTCGGGTTCTCTGCTTGTCGTGTTGAGGAGTGCGTTCGCGTGTTCGAGTGCGATCTCTTCCGAATCGTGTAAGCGTCGGATCTGAGCAATCTCGTCTGCGAGTTGCCGCATCACGGACGCGTCCTGCTCAATCGAAGTCGTGTTGCAGAGTGCGATGGCATGTTCCAGCGCGCTCTCATCCGAGTCATGCAGGGTGCGGATGGTGTCGATCTGGTTCGCTAGCTGTCGGCACGTGCTTGCATCGGATTCGTAGGTCGTGGCGTTGCGCAAGGCGCTCACGTGATGCAGTGCCAGTTCGCTCGAGTCGCGGTAGATCCGGATTGTGTCGATCTCGTTGGTCGCTTGGAGGCGAACTTCTTCGGTGGCGTTTCCGGCAGTGACGTTGACCAGCGCATGAGCATGCGTCAACGCGATGTCGTCGGAGTCGTGCTGTCTGCGGATGCCTTGGATCTCACGGGCTGCGGCAAGGCAGATGGCAGAGTCCGGTTCGTCGGCGCTGACGTTGCGAAGTGCCGCCGCGAGTTGCAGCGCGATATCGAGAGTGTCGTGGGCCTTGCGAATCGTGCGGATCTCGGCGGTGGCTTGGGCTTTGGCGGCTGCGTCGCCCGCGATGATGGTGATGCTGACGAGGGCTTTGGCGTGCTCGAGCGCAATTGCCGCGGAGTCGAACCGGGTCCGCATCTCAGCGATCTGATCCGCCAAATGGCGGCGCATCGAAGTCGACGACTCCTCACTGGACTGGGTGACTAGCTCTCTGGCGTGGTCGAGGGCGCTCTCGTCGGAGAAATACACGGTCAGTGTGGACTGCGGCCGCTTTTCAGCGGTGCTGGGTCAGCCGCGCGCTACCTGCGAGTTGTCGCTCGGCTTGTCCCTTGGCGATTCGTTCGCTGCGCGCTGGGATTCACTTGGGGGTGCATTGCCAATCAAGCCAATGCGCTTGCCAGCCATCGCGAACCGTTCGAGCACTTTCGTGATTTGCTCGTCCGTGTGGCTGGCGATGTAGGACGTGCGGATCAGGTCGGCGCCAAGCGGCACGGCCGGCTGTGTCACCGCGTTGGTGAACAGACCGCATTCGAACAGCGTCTTCCACAGCTTCATCACACGCACTTGATCGCCGACGATCACCGGCACGATCGGGCTCGCGAGCGTGCCTGCTGTGCGGAAGCCCATGGCACTGAGGCCGGTGCGAACGCGCTGCGCGATTTGCAGCACGCGTTTGCGCATGTCCGGTTGCACTTCGATCAGGTCGAGTGCTGCCAGGGCAGCAGCTGCCGACGACGGCGTGATCGACGCCGAGAACATCAGGGAACGGCTGTTGTGCCGCATGTGATGGATGACCTTCTTGGGCCCGGCAATGAAGCCGCCCAAACTCGCGAAGCTCTTTGAGAACGTGCCCATCACCAAGTCCGGATGGATGCCGCAGTGCTCGGCCGCGCCGCGACCGCGTTCGCCAAGCACGCCGATGCCGTGCGCTTCGTCGACCATCAAGCGCGCGCCATATTGATCGGCGAGGGCGCGAATGTCTTGCAGCGGCGCGAGGTCGCCCATCATCGAGTAAAGGCCATCGACGATGACCAGCACGGCGCGCTTTTGCTGCTGCGCGAGTTGCAGCTGTTGCTCGAGATGCTCGGTGTCGCTGTGTCGGAATTTGCGCGTATCGGCGAAGCTCAGTCGACAACCGTCGATGATCGAAGCGTGGTTCTCGCGATCGCAAAGGATGACGTCGCGCTTGCCGCAGATCGCGGAGATCGCTCCGAGGTTCGCTTGGAAGCCGGTCGAGAAGCAGACCGCTGCTTCTTGATCCATGAACTTGGCCAGGCGGTCTTCGAGCTCTTCGTGCAACGTCAGCGTGCCGTTGAGGAATCGCGAGCCGGAGCAGGACGTGCCATAGCGTGCGATCGCGTCGGTCGCCGCCTTGCGAACGTCGGGGTGGTGGGTGAGGCCGAGGTAGTTGTTACTACCGATCATGATCAGCGATTTGCCGCCGATCTCGACTTCGGTCCCCTCACTTCCTTCCAAGGGAATGAAGTAGGGGTAGATGCCCTGGGCCTGAAGCTCCATGGCACGATCAATACCCTCACACTTTTCGAAGATGTCCAAGCTCTGACAGGATGGTAGATTGCGGCGGGCAAGCAGACAAAAGCTTTGTCATACGCGAGGCCTGCAAAGTATGTCCGACTCTAATACAGAGCATCGAAGGATTCCGCCTGGTCCGCTGTTGGTGACCGGGGCGACGGGGTTTCTCGGAGGCGTCTTGGTGAGGCGGCTACTGGCAAGCGGCTTTCGCCCTGAGCAGTTGCGATGTGTGGTTCGGGACGTGGAACGTGCGGCGCGTAGTGGCCTGCCACGCCAAAGCTTGGTCGAAGCGGACCTAAGTAGCCAGGATTGCGGTCCGCAGCTACGCACTGCGGCAGAAGGCGCAGCGGTTGTCATCCACCTCGCCGGTTCGTTGAAGTCCTATGATCGGCAGGGATTCGACGTTGTCAACGTGCACGGCACCCAGCGCCTTGTTGATGCGGTGGTGGCAGCGGCACCGGAAACTCATTTTGTGCACGTGTCGTCCTTGGCAGCGGCGGGACCGTCTGTCGATGGCAACGGTACGGCCGAACCCGCGGAGCGCTGCCGGACGGTCTCAAGCTACGGTGAGAGCAAAAGGCGCGGCGAACTCGCCGTGGTCGGCTGCGGGGTGCCATTCACGATCCTGCGGCCGCCAGTCGTATATGGGCCTAGCGATGGCGCCACGCAGCTGCTGTTCCGGCAAGCCCTGGCGCCGATCACGGCGATGCCGATTCGGGCGCGGCCGCTATCGGTGATCCATGCCGACGACGTCGCCGAGGCGCTTTGGTTAGCCGTGAGCAAGCGGCCATCCGGCGTGACGCTGCCGTTGGATGGTCCGGAGCGAACGGACACCCATCGGCTGATGCGTGCGATTGCGCAGTCGTGCGGTCGCCGTGCGCGACTCGTGCCGGTGCCGATGCCGATCGCGGCGTTGGCGGCCGCGGCAACGGATTTGTTCGCTCGGCTGCGCAACAAGCCGGGCTACTTCAGCCGCGACAAAGTCCGCGAAATCGGCGCGGTCGGTTGGGTCGCAGATGGTGAGGCGGCTGGTCACAGCCTCGGATTCGAAGCCCGCGTGTCGCTGGCCGAAGGGCTTGCGGCGGTAGCGCGAAGCGACGGCTTCGCGCGAAGCTGATTGGCCAGCGTGTCGGGGAGGCCTGCGCTACTGTCAGCGCCAAACCGTTCCGTAGTGGCGTCTCTCGAGCGACTGGCGCTACTTCAGCAATTGCATCAACAGCGCTTTCTGCACGTGCGCGCGATTGGCGGCCTGGTCGTAGATGCGCGAGCGTTCGCCATCGAGCACAGCGTCTGTCGCCGCGACGTTGCGTCGCACCGGCAGCGGGTGCATCAGTAGCGCGTTGTTCGTGGTTGCCATCAGCGGCTCATCCACGCGCCAGTCTTGTAGCGAACGTTTGACCATCGCTTCGCGTTCGGGATCGTCCCAGTACTTCGTGCAACCCCACGATCGCGCGTAGATCACCTCGGCGCCCTTGGCCGCTTCGTGGTGGTCGTTGCTGACCCGAACGGAGCCGCCAGCATCGCTGGCCGCGGTCTTGCTGCGAGCCAACACTTCGTCATCGACTTCGAATCCGAGTGGGTGGGCCAGCGTGATGTCCATGCCCATCAGGGCCGCGAGTTGCAGCACCGAGTGCGTCGGGCCGAGCGACTTTGGCTCGGGGTGGTTGCACCACTGCAGCGTCAGCTTGCGATTCTTCAGCGAGATCAGGTTCTCGCGCATCGTCAGCACGTCGGCGAGTGCCTGGCACGGATGTTCGAACGACGTCTCCAGGTTGATCACCGGCACGGACGCGTGTTCGGAGTAGCTGCGCAGCAGCAGCTCTTGGCGATCACGTTCCCACGTGCCGGTGCGTGCCGCCGAGCGAATGCCGAGTGCATCGACGTAGCGCGACAGCGTGCGCGCGGCGTCCTTGACGTGCTCCTCGGCGCGCCCGTCCATGATCGCCTGTTCTTGCGGCTCGAGCTCGTATAGGTCGTCGCTCGACAGGTTGATGCAGTGGCCGCCTAGTTGCACCATGGCAACTTCAAACGACACGCGGGTGCGCAAACTCGGTTGGAAGAACAACAACCCAAGTGTCTTCCCGCCGAGCACCTGTCCAGGGCGTTTGCCCTTGACGCGCGTGGCCAGGTCGAGAAGGTCGTCAAGTTCGTGCCGGGTCATTCCCGCCGTGGATAGAAAGTCTCGCTTGCTCAAGGTTCCTCGCTGGGGTGGACTGATGACGATAGATGCCAATGACGTCCCCGACAAGCGAAGACGAACGCTGGATTGCACGCTGCCTCGAACTTGCGCGCGAAGCAGCGGCCCACGACGAGGTCCCGGTCGGCGCGATCGTGGTGCTCGACGGAACGGTGATCGGGGTTGGCCGCAACCGGGTCGAAGAGCGCCGCTCGCCGTTGGCGCATGCGGAGATGGAAGCCCTGCAAGCAGCGCTGGCCGAGATGGGGGTGAAGCGTCTCCCCGACGCTGAGCTCTACTGCACCCTAGAACCGTGCTTTTTGTGCGCCGGCGCCATTCTGCACACGCGGGTTCGCCGGGTCGTGTTCGGCGCGCGCGACCCCAAGTTCGGGGCGGTGCGATCGCTCGGCAATGTCTTGCAGGACGAGCGGCTGAATCACCGTTGCGAAGTGCTGGAAGGCGTCTCGGCGGACGAGAGTGCCGAGTTGCTGCGCGCGTTCTTCCGCCAGAAGCGGCGTTGAGTCGCCCGGCCAAATCCCGGCCGTCCTGGGGCTGGGGTGGCGATGGCGCCGGTGTCTTGCCACCAGGATCGCAGGTGGCCCGACTTGCTAGTTGCAATACGGCCGCCGATCTGCACGATCCTCGCCTCATTCGTTGCAGCGCCCCCCGGTGTTGTGACCCTCGCGGAGAGGTGCCAGAGTGGCTGAATGGCCCGGTTTCGAAAACCGGTTAGGGCGCAAGTTCTACGGGGGTTCGAATCCCCCCCTCTCCGCCACTTTTTCCCCCTGCTCCAGGCGGGAAGAAGGCTGCTGTCCAGGTAGTTGTTGGACGTTGCCGTTGGGCCGCCGCGCCTACTCAGCCGCGATCACGTCTTCGGGCCGCTTGGCTGTCAGTACTCGTTCGGCCCAGTTGTTGGACTGCTCAGCTGAGCCAGACATCACGGCCTGTCTCACCTCGTCGGGCACTTGTTCGAAGCGAAGTTCCAGGACGCGAAGGAGCGCTTCGGCTCTGCCTTCGGCTCTTGCTTCGGCTCTGCCCTCGGCCTTGCCGCGTTGAAACGCGCGTTCGAGTGTGCTCATGATGGTGGCGTTGGGGTGATCCATGATGCGCGAGAAGAATAGGATGAAAGCGGCCGCGGCTACGTTGGTTGTCGCAGTCTGCTCCGTCCGTCGAAGCCTTTGCACTGGGGCGCGGTATTACTTGTCGGCGATCACGTCTTCAGGCTGCTTGGCCGTCAGTACTCGTTCGATCCAGCTGTTCAATTGCTCTGCTGAGCCAGACATCACGGCTTGTCTCACGTCGTCGGCAACTTGTTCGAAGCGAAGTTCCAACAGGCGGAGGAGCGTCTCGGCCTTGCCCTCGGCCTTGCCCTCGGCTTTGCCTTCGGCCTTGCCTTCGGCTTTGCCGCGTTGAAACGTGTGTTCGAGTGTGCTCATGATGGTTGTGTCGGGACGATCCAGAATGCGCGAGAAGAGTAAGCTGAGTTCGGTCGCGGGGACCTCGGTGACTGCCAGAGCATAGTATCCGATCGCATCGATGGCGTCCGATCCAACCGGGCCGTCATCATCGCGGTCCACTGCGATCATCAGGTCCGCCCATTGCTCGATGGCATGGCTGACCCGGGTGGGGACCAGGTGGGGCAGGTTCTTCAGGCACAACAGCACGAGGGTTACGAGTGGCGTCAGGCGTCGGGCCCGCAGCGCGTGGTCGTCCTGCTGCGTAAGGTCATCGACCAGTAGTTCTTGGCGAGGTTGCAGGGGCGCGATTGCGACTTCCAGGTCATTGCCGCTGGTGATCGGGTCGTATGCAAAGCCAGCGTCGCCGTGATGCAGAACGAGGGCAACGAAGCTCTTGGCGGCTTCCTTCTCGGCATCCTGGCCATCCCTGCGCCGTTCCAGACCGCGGCGCAGATGCACGACGTATTGCAGCAGCTGCCAGTGAACACCTGGGTCTTGGTAGCTCTTGTGTTCGATGACGAACCAGACCTCGCCACGGCCGTCCGTGAACGGCGCGTGGAAGATCGCGTCCGCGAAGTGGGCCCTGAGACCGCCACCTGGAATGCGTTCGCCGGCGGTCTGCAGGCTGCTCCAGTCGACGCCAGCACGCAACGCCGTGGGGCACAAGCCATGCATCCACGCGGCTGCATGCCGCGGTATTCGGAACGCGAACTGGAATAGCTTGTCGTGTGGAGACTGCACGGCTGTCCATGCAGTGGAGTCACCGCGTGCATTCCCGAGCAGATTTCTACAAGTCGTCTAGACCTTGACGCGCGGCACGGTGCGTTCGTTGTCGTCGTCGATCTCGAAGAACGTTGGCTCCTCGATGCCCGCGACCGAGCCGACGATACTAGTCGGAAACGCTTCGCGCAGGTCACGCATCTCGCGCACATTGCCGTTGAAGAACCGGCGCGATGCCGCGATCCGGTCTTCGGTGTTGGCCAGCTCCTCTTGCAGCGCGCGGAAGTTGGCGTCGGCCTTCAGCTCGGGGTAGCCCTCGGCAACCGCGAACAGTGTTTTCATGCCGAGCTGCAACGCGTTCTCGTCCTTGCCCTGACTCTCCGCCGAGCCGTGGTTGCCCATCGCCTGGTTGCGCAGGGCGACGACGCGTTCCAAGGTTTCGCGTTCGTGCTTGGCGTAGCCCTTGACCGTCTCGACCAGGTTGGGAATCAGCTCGTAGCGGCGCTTGAGCTCGACATCGATGTCGGCCCAGCTCTCCTTCACCGTGTGCTTCAAGCGAACGAAGCGGTTGTAGGTCGCAATCCACCAGATCAACGGAATCAGAAGGGCGACGGCGCCAACGATCAGGACGGGTTCCATTAGTTGTTGAGCTCCTTCAGAAGGTGGCGCGGCCAATGCTCGCAGAACTGGCCGAGGAACTTGATCTGCGCTTTGAACTGTTCCGGCTCCCAGCGCCGGCTGCCGTCACTGAGGCACAGAGCACCGGCTTCGATGTCGATCATCGGTGGCCTCGCCGCCAACAAGAACTCCATCATACGCGGATGCAGAACGTCGTAGGCGAAGCGCTTGTCGTTCGACTTGACGTAGAATTTGCGGCTGAACTCGGCCGACTCGAAGTCGATGTCGTCGAAGCCAAACGCACCCTTGATCTTGTCGAACACACCTTCGGGCCGGATCAACAACGGCGGCGTGTGCCATGGCGGGTGCACGATCAGGTAGCTGAACTTGTAGGTCCGAGTCGAGCGGTTCTTGCCACTGCCGCTGGTGACCCGGTAGCGGTAATCGCCGGCGACCAGGTGGCAGCCTTGATCGAACAGCGTTACCGAACCGTGCAGCGTGTTGCGCGCGACGCGTGAGTGGCCGCGGCGGAAGATCTCGAACTGCGCGTATTCGTCGTCGTGATCGTGGTCGAGGCCGGGGTCGAAGCGCAGGCCGAGTTCTTGGGCCAGCGCCGCGAGCGCTTCTTGCCGCTTCTTCTCGGCGAGCCAGGACAGGTAGGCGATCGTCCCGACCAGCGCGATGGCGACGATGACGATTCCTACGACCATTGCGGGTTGCACGCTTCCCAAGCTAGCGTGCACCCGATCGTCGTGCCGACTACTTCTTTTTGGCGGGCGTCGTGACCGCGCCCTTTTGGTGAATGTCCGCGACCGCTTGCTTCGCGGCAGCTTGGACCTGGGCATCCTTGTCCTTGGTCCAGTCGATCAGGTAGGGAAGGGTCTCGGCCGCGCCGAGCAGCGCCAGCGAACGGATCGCAAGCAGCCGTTGCTGTTGGTCTTCGCCGGGCATGCCTTGCTTGATCAGCTTGGCGGCGGCAGTTGCCGGCGTCAGCTCGACGTCGCCGATACGCGCCCAGAAGTTACGTTGCTCTTGTTCCTCGCGCATCTGCGCCAACAGCCCACGCACGCCCTTGCGAACAAAGTCGGTCTCGTCTTGCAGCATCGGCAACAGCAAGGCGACTGCGTCTGGGCCGGCAATGCGGGCCAAGGCCTCGCACGAGTTTTTGCGGACGGAGGGGTCGCTGTCCCCGAGCAGCGCTTCGACGGCCTGGCGAACGGTGGGGGTGACGCCCTTGGGGACGCCGCTCAAGCCGGTCAGTTTGGTGTCGCGATCGCCGGACAATGCCGCTAACCAGTCTGCTTCGCGCAGTTGCACTTTCTTGCGAACCAGAGCACGAAACCACGTCAGGGACTTGCTCGCTCGGAACTGTTCGAGCCCGATGGTTGCAAACTCTTGCGCGACCGCGTCGTCGAGGTAGGCGAAGACACCTGAGGCGAGGTCTTGTTGCGGTGACGTGATCAAGGCCCGGATCGAGTCACGCAAACCGTTGTTGGTGTCGAGTGACTCAGGTTGCACGCTGCCGAACGAGTAGAGGATTGAATCCAGTGGGTTTCGTTCCTTGTTTGCTGTCGGTTGCCATCGTGCAAGCAGCTGCTTGCTTAACGCGGGCAGTGCTGGGACTGGCACGCGCATCGAGAAGGAGCCCTTATTGCCCAGCGTCAGGTCGTTCCAGACGACATCGCTTGCAGGGCCTGTCAGCAACGACTGCCATGCCCTGGCGAGGTCTGCGGGCGGGTAGTTGTGATGCATGCTCGGCGTCGAAGAGGACTCCGTCAGCAGTCCGATGCCGTATTGGTGGATTTGCGGTCGACTCACGGGTCGGCCCGTATTCGACGGTTGCAGGCTCGGATAGGTGAACCCGGCCTGTTGCAGACCCAGTTCGTACGCTTTGCTCAGCAATGGAATTGCCTCGGTGTCGCCTGCCCGAACCAGTTCGCCGAAGATGATGTTGCGCAGGCCCTTCATGTTTTGGGGCAGGGGCATGACCAGGAGCTTGCGCAAGGCGTCGCGAGACGGCACATCCGATCGATCCAGTGACAGCGCGCACAGGACGGCGTAGGTAGATTCCACGTGACTGGGGTGTCGCATGGTGAATTGCGCGAGCACCCGTCCAGCATCAGGGTGCTGGCACATGCCTGCCAGCTGTGCCAGATAGTAGACAGAGCCACTACTGCCCGTCTGCCTGAACCAAGATATCTGGCTGTCGTCGGTGCATTGTTGCAACACCTCCTCGATCGCTGGCAGTAGCTCTGGAGCTGCGTCGAGCTGCATCAAATCGCGAGCCAGGTCCGATGCCTTGGACATGTAGGGAAGTTGCCGTAGCAGGTCAGCATGTTGCTTTGGCGATGCCAGCGCCACGTAGTGCTTGAGCCATCTGCCGTAGTCCTGACCCTTGGCATATCCCAGCTGGATCAATGCTTCGGCGTCGGCTAGCGATGCCGCAGTCCACGTCGGTTCGTGGAAGTTGACAAGCCGCTTGACGGCGACGTGTAGGGGACGTTCCTCATAGCGGGTGACATTGCCGAGAGCGCGCGCAGTGTCGGCTGCCTGGCGCAGCCAATCCGCCCCGCCTCTCCTAGACCGGATCTTGCCCAATGATGGCGTGGCATCAGGGTGCTTCTGGAGCTCTTGCAGCGCAACGATGGACGCGTCTTCGGGGCCGATCTCCAGAAACTTCGCCATCAGGTCCCAGGTCGCCTTCTGGCGTCTCGAGTCCTGATAGTCAAACGCGCTTCTCAGAGTTGCGAGGTGCTTATCAAGGAACGGGGAGGCTGCCGCGTTAGAGTTCATGAGACTCCAGCGTCGTGCAAGCTCAACCAGGCCCGACTCGCGCGTGTTGGCGTTGCGGCTTGCCAGGCATTCGGCGATCGCTTCTGCGTCGAGGCCGACGAGCATTTTGGTTGCGTTGAGCCACACTTCCCGAGTTGGGTCGTTGGTTTGGGTGAATTGCCGCAGCGCGGGAGCGAGGTCTGCGGCAACCTCGTGCCCCGTGTACCCCGGGGTCAGAAACCTCTGCCATGGCAACGGTCCGTTGGCTGCCGCATCCAGTAAGAACTGCTGCGCGGGCTCGGTGCCGATCTCCCATAGCTGCAGGACGTAGAACTGCAATAGCGGTTGCTTGTTGAGCCTGTTGCCATCGTTGCGGAGAGCGGGGCCGACGTTGAGCTGCTCGACGATCGCTTGTGCCGCTGCGTTGCCGAGTTGGTGCAAGCCAGTCACCAAGTGCTGCGTGTCTGCCTTGCCGTACACTTCAGCGATGCGCTTGAGGATGGCCCGGGCGCGTTCGACGCGCTCTTGCTTGCCTTGTGCTTCTTGGCTGTCGCTCTGCAGCAGGGTCTTGGCCGCGTCCGCGAACGCCCCGCCGCCAGCCACGACCTTGCCCAGCATATCGCGGGCGTCGTCGCGCTTGCCGATCTGCCACTCGAGCGAAGCGAGGTGCCAATAGGCGGCTTGGTGCACCGCGGGTGGCGCCTTGGCATCATCGAGCAGCGCCGTGTAGGCCGTCTGCGCGGCTGCCAAATCGCCTTCCTGCTGTTCGAGCAATTGGGCGCGCTGCAGTGCGGCGGTGTGGTCGTTGCCTTGGGCGGGGAGCGTCGCGGCCAGGATGGCCAATGCGAGCGTCTTCTTCAGGTGTGCCTTCATGTTGGTAATGGACGGCATGGGGGGCGATGACTTGTCGCGGTCCGCTGGATTCGATGTCGCGATGGTGTCAAGGTCTGGGGCACTCACGCTTCGACGACGAGGCGATAGCCGACGCCGTGCACCGTGAGCAGGTGCTTGGGTTGTTTGGGATCCGCTTCCAGCTTCTTGCGAAGATGCAGCAGATGCGTGTCGATGGTGCGGTCGCCAATGGTGGTGCCACCCCAGACTTCTTGTAGGAACATCGAGCGGTCGACGACGCGTCCCCGTTCGCGGTAGAGCAGCGCCAGCATGGCCGACTCGGTAGGGGACAGTCGGTGCGTTTCGCCGCCTCGTTGCAGCTCGTAGGCGGCGAGATCGACTGCGATCGCGCCGATCGAAAACCGCCCCGTCGGACTCGCCGTGTCGGTTTCCTTGCGCCGCAGCAGCGCCTTGACGCGGGCACGCAGTTCGCGCAGCGAGAACGGCTTGGTCACGTAGTCGTCGGCGCCGAGCTCAAGGCCGAGCACCTTGTCGCTCTCACTGCTGCGCGCCGTTAACAGCAGGATCGGGGTGTCGCGATCCTGCTCGCGCACGGAGCGCAAGATCTCCAGACCACTCGGACCCGGCAGCATGATGTCGAGGATCAGCAGGTCGAAGCGGCGTTCGCGCAGGATGGCCAACGCCTCGTCGCCGTCGCCGGCCACGGTGGTCGCATGGCCATCGTTCTGCATCGCGTCTTGCAACACAGTCCGGATTGAGGCGTCATCTTCGACGAGTAGCAGTTCGAAGCTCATGGCGTATTGGGGTCGGATGGCGGCGGACTTGGCAGCAGGGGCACAGTCAGTTGGAAGACGGAACCTGAGCCAGCTTCCGGGGCGGTGCACGTCAACGTGCCGCCGTGGTATTCGAGGATCGAACGCGACAAGAACAGTCCCAGTCCAACCCCGGCAACCGAGCCACTGGCTTGGGCCTTGCCGCGTTGGAAGCGCTGGAAGATGGCCTCGCGTTCGCTTGCGGGCACGCCCGGTCCGTGGTCGCGCACCAGGATCGTGAACTGGCCGTTGCCGTTCTTGGTTTCGACGTCGATGCGCTTGCCGGCGCTCGCGTACTTGCGTGCGTTCTCTAGCAGATTGAGCAGCGCCTGGATGATCGCGCCGCGATCGAGTTTGGCGCGCGCTGTCGGCACTCCTTCGCGCAGTTCGACGACGAGTCCCGCTTGTCGGCCGAGTGGCGTATACGAACGCACGGCCTCGCGCACGACGTCGGCGGCATCTTCGGTGCGCAGGTCGTAGGAGCGTTCGCCACGCTCGATCTGGCCGAGGTCGAGCACATTGTCGATCAAGGCCGACAGCCGCGCCGACTCGGCCGCCATCATCGCGAAGTATTCACGTTGTCGTTGCGGCTTGACGTCGTCATCGTGCAAGACATCGGCGATCAAGCGCATCGCGGCGACCGGGGTTTTCAGTTCGTGGGTCACACCCGACAAGAACTCGGTGCGCGCTCGCATCGCCGCATTCTCGCGCGACAGGCCGCGCATGGTCGCCCAGACCGTACCCGCAAACAGCAGCAGCAACCCTATGCCCGCAGTCAAGACGGCGGTCGGCTGCGTGAACCACGGTTGTTGTGGCAACGGTGGTGGGGTTGCCCAAGCCAACGATGCGACGATCGGTTCGGCCAGCTCGTCGTTGCGAAAGCTGACCTCGCCGCGGTCGGGGATTGGCGTCAGTTCGAGAGCCGTTGCTCGCGACGTCCCGAGCCCTGGCAGCCGCGCAAGCCATTCCTTGGCCACGATGGCGCCATGCCCGGAGCCTTGCGTTGGCCCGGGAAACCACAGCACCAGTTGGCCGCGCGAGGCCTGCGAAGAACCGAGGTGCGCGAACTGGCGCAGGAACGTCGACGCGTGCTGTAGCGTACGGCGGCGGGCTGTGCAGCGTTCGAGGGCTTGTTGGGCGTCGCGGATCGTCGTGCCGAACTCCTCCAAGCGCTGCAACGTTGCCGTGCCAAGACCTTCGGGCAGAGCTGCGAGTTGGCGTTGGCGAGCCTCGGTCGGCACGATACCAAGCGCCGTCGCCAGCAGCGTGCTCGATGCGAGGGCACTGGCGACGTGAGGGTCACCAAGGGATGCCAGCTCGGCGGCATGCAACGCCTTCTCGACGCGCTCGATCAGTTGCCTTGAGCGATCCAACTCGTCTGTGCGGTGTGCAAGCCATGCGGCCTTGGTGATCACCGGCAACGCGCGGGAATCCGTGTCGTCGAGCCTTGCCAGCAATTCGTCGAACAGTGCCCGCGCCTTGGCTGGGTCGTGCTCGGCGAACTCAGCCCGCTGCGCTTCTGTTTGTAGCTGCTGCCAATACGAATCGAGCGGCCGCGCCGGCGAAGCATCGATCCAGCCGACGCGCTCGTCGATGACCACTTCGCCATCGACGACGGCAAAACGGCTGGCTTCGTCGCACAGTTCGAGCACGGCTGGTTGCCGCAATGCCGCGCGCATTGCCAGCGCGAGGTCGCGCGCATCGCGGCTCGCCGCCCATTCGGCGCGGTCGCGCGCGGCGTTGCTGCTGCGGATCAGGCCCCAGCCGACGACCGCGACGAGCGCGATCCCGGAAGCCATGGCCAGCAGGATCAGCAGCGGGCGGGAGTTGTTGCGGCGGGCTTTGATGCCCTCACCGTAGCGGGCACCCGGCCCGAGTTGTCAACGAGATGTCGCGGTGTCCGGCAAGAGCTCGTTGCCACGCCGACTACTGGATCTCGATGCGTTGCGCGTCGCTGAACGCGACCGGATACGCGCCCGATCCCGAAGGTCCACGGCTGGCGGCTTGGAGCCAGACCGTTTGACCGGAAAGGCCAAAGGGAATGGTCCACATGACGGCGCTGCCGTTCAGGTCTGGAACGCCAAACCAGGTCGTCAACAACATGCGGTCGAGTTGCAGGCCGGGGAAGGCGCCGACGTTCGGGGGCGTGCCGGTGGGCAGTTGTTGCAGGTAGATGCCGGCGGGGAAGCTGGTCACCGCGTCGAGCGGCGAGACCATGCGCACGGCGAGTTGGTCGCCACCGGCAACCTGCTTGGTGACGCGCAGGTTGAGTTGGTTGGCGCTCGGGCCGATGCGCATCTGGAAGTCGCTGTCGCTTCCCGGGTAGGGTCGCATGCCGCGCGGTTGCGAGCGGTCGGCGAAGCCGACGACCTTGTTCCACTTGGCCTCATCGATGCCGTTGGCGAGCAGACGATTGACGAGCGGCGTGCCGACCGCGAAGTCGACGGCGATGTCTTCGATGCGGCCGCCGTAGATCTCGATGAAATACAGGCACGCGACCAGCGCCTTGCCCTGGTTGCTCAGGTGGTGCAGGTCACTCTGGTAGAACGGCAGGCCATAACCAATCGTATTGGCGTAGCAGGTGCCTTGCTTGGCAACCTGGGCGGCTGGACTGCTCGGATTCGCGGCGGTAATGGCCTCGGCAGCTTGTTGGTAGGCCGCCTGCGGGAACGCGAGCCATGCCGCCGCATTGGGGAACCACGACGGGTAGCGGGTGCTGTTGGGGTGGTCGGCGCCGGTCTCGTGGCCGATGAACAGAGCGTTGGGGCTGTGCGCAAACAGCGCGTTGCCGAGCGTCAGCATGTTCGCTTGGAACCCAACCGGGTTGCCCATGAAGTTGGTCGTCTCAAGCGTCGCGCCTTCGACGACCATGGCTTTCCAGGTTTGGCCGGCTGACAACGACGACGTGATCAGGCCGATCTGGTTGACGTAGTTGGTCGTGCTCTGGTTGCCGAGGATCCACGTAACCACGTTTGGGGTTGGCTGCCCGGTCTGTGCGACCAGATCTTCGAAGAACCCAACGGTCGGGCCGTTGATGATGCTGTTGCCGTAGATCAGGATGTTGTCCTGGGCGACGGTTGGACGAGCCGTCAAGCTCAAGGCGGCGAGGATGCCGGCGACGGCGAGTTGGCGGTACGCAGGGAGGGGCTGGTGCATGGATCTCGTGACGGAGTTCTTGAAGCCGGACCCCAGGCGATGTTGCGTTGGGGGGCCGGTCTCTGCCTAGGCGCCGCAGCTAGCGACGCGTCACGAGGAAAATCTGTCGGCGGTCAGATTCGCAGCGGCGGCTGCGAAACCTGACACTGCCACGGAGCTTACGGCAGCGTCTCCCACAAGAACGCGTACGCCAGTGCCGACATGAACGCGGCCTGCTTGTTGTCCGCCGCACCGCCGTGGCCACCTTCGATGTTCTCGTAGTAGAGCACGTCGTGACCCAGTTCGAGCATGCGCGCCATCATCTTTCGGGCGTGACCGGGATGCACGCGATCGTCGCGCGTCGACGTGGTGAACAGCACCTTCGGGTAGGTCGCGTCTTTGGCGACGTTGTGGTACGGCGAGTAACGACGCAGCCATTCCGCTTCGACCGGTTGCTCGGGGTCGCCGTATTCGCCAACCCACGACGCGCCGGCCAGCAGCTTGTGGTAGCGCAGCATGTCAAGTAGCGGCACCTGGCAGACGACCGAACGGAACAGGTCCGGATACATCGTCGTCATGTTGCCCATCAACAAGCCGCCGTTGCTGCCGCCTTGGATGCCGAGGTGGCGCGGCGACGTGATCTGCGAGTCGATCAAGTGGCGTGCGACGGCGGCGAAGTCCTCGTAGCTCTTGTTGCGGTTCTGCTTCAGCGCGGCCTGGTGCCAACGCGGCCCAAACTCACCGCCACCGCGAATGTTGGCGACGACGAACACGCCGCCCTGTTCGAGCCAACTCGCGCCGACCGTGGCGCTGTAGCTCGGAGTCAGCGAAATCTCGAAACCGCCATAGCCGTAGAGCAACGTCGGGTTCTTGCCGTCGCGGGTCGCGGACTCGCGCATCACCAAGAAGTAGGGGATGCGCGTGCCGTCCTTCGACGTCGCTTCACGCTGTTCGACCACCAGGCCGTCCGCGTCGAAGAACGCCGGCAGGCTCTTGAGCTTCTTGCCGGGGCCGTCACCGATCGAACCCATCCACAGGCTGGTCGGCGTCAGGTAATCGGTGATCGTCAACCAATACGCGTCGCCTTCTTCTTCATCGACCGGTGACGCGTGGATGGTGCCAAACTTGGGCAGGCCGGGTAGCGACTCGAGTTGCCACGTACCATCCGTGTGCGTTGCGACTTGCACGACGTTGCGCACGTTGTCGAGCACGTTGATCAGCAGGTGGTTCTTGGTGCCGGTCCAACCAGCGAGTGAGCTGCGCTCGGTCGGGGCGAACAACGTGTCGAACTTGCGGTCGCCGGCGAGGAACTTCTCGAACTCGATCACGAGCAAGGATCCGGCCGTGTGTTGTTGGCCACTGATCAGCCAGTCCTCGCGCAACTCGATCAGCAACCACTGGCGATGCGTCGCCGCGTTGGCGCTGTCTGGCTTGTCGATCTTGATCTTCTTGCCATCGCGCAGCAGGAACAATTCGTTCGTGTAGAACGTCATGCCGCGGAACAGGAAATCGTGTTCGAAGCCCTTGGTCTGGTCGCGCGAGACCGACGTGTAGATGTCTTCCTTGCTACCTTCGGCGACGGTCTTGGCTTCGCTGAGCTTGGTGCCACGATGCCACTCCTTGGCGATGCGCGGGTAGCCGGAGTCGGTCATCGAACCTTCGCCAAAGTCGGTGCCGACATACAGCGTGTCACGATCCTTCCACGCTGCTTGGGTCTTGGCCTCGGGCAGCACAAAGCCGTCCTCGACGAACGACTTGCTGGGAATATCAAACTCGCGCACCACCGAGGCGTCGGCGCCGCCGCGCGACAACGCCAGCAGGCAGCGGTCGCGATCGGGCACCAGCCACGTCGAGCCCTTCCAGACCCAGTTTTCACCTTCTTCTTTGCCGAGTGCATCGAGGTCGAGCACCGTTTCCCACTTGGGTTCGTCGAGCTGGTATTGCTCAAGCGTCGTGCGCCGCCACAGGCCGCGCGGGTTGTCGGCGTCTTGCCAGAGGTTGTAGTAAAACTCGCCGCGCTTGGCGACGTAGGCAATCTTGTCGGTCGAATCGAGGATCGACAGCGTGCGTGCCTGCATCTTCTTGAAGCGTTCACTGTCGGTCAGCGCCTTCTGGCTTTCGGCATTACGGGCGCGAACCCAATCGAGTGGCTTGTCACCAAGAACCTCTTCGAGCCAGAGGTAGGGGTCGGCTGCGGGATCGTTCGAGTTCGGCATCGGTTCCTGTGCAATCCCGACCGCTGTCATGCAGATCGCTGCAAGCGGTGCAAAGAACGCATTTGTGGTTGTCGTCATGGCGTGCATGGCAACGTAGCCGCCACAGGCGCTTGCGGCCACGTTCGGCTGCGACTACCTCGATTGTCACTACGTGCCACCGGGCAACGAGTTGCAGGCGCTGCCTGCAGATTCCTCGGAGCGACGGTCTCAAGTCGGGACCGGTTGCTGTCGAAGACTTGCACAGTCGCTCGCAGCCAGCGCGCGATCGGCCCGGTTGCTGGAGGTGTTCCGCTCATGATGACGCGTTCAAACTGTGTGTGTTCTATTTGGGTGTGTCTGTTGGCACTCTCCGCATGCCAGACGGCCGCCCCTTCCGAGGATGCCCGCGGCATTCGCGAAGCTTCGTTCGTGCGCGAACCGGTAGCCCCCGCAGCTCCCTGTCGCATGATCGATGATGTCGCTGCAGAACTGTTGCTTGCTGCGGCTTCCGTGCAAACGGCTGAGCAACGGGTGCATTGTGAGAACATCGCCAACGTGGAAACCATTGGCTACAAGCGGCGCGTGGTCATCGCGGACACCCAGCAAACGGCGGCGCAGGATGCGAGTCCGTTCACGGTTCCGAAAGTGGTCTCCGTAGTGCCTGTATTCACGACGGGGCGCCTGGAAGCGACCGAACGCAGTCTCGACATTGCAATTGACGGCGATGGGTTCTTTTCCGTGCTCTCAGCCGATGGCCAGACTGGCTACACCCGCAACGGCCGCTTGACCATCAATCAAGATGGCAAGCTGTTGGTTGGCGTGTCAGGTGACATCTACTCATACAGCCATATTCTGATCCCGGAGATTACGATCCCTAGCGGCACCTTGGAGATCTCCATTGCGCCGAACGGGCGTGTGTCTGGGCGCACGGCCAGCAATCCCGATGCAGCTACGCAGTTCGGGCAGCTGTATCTCCATCGCTTCCTCAACCCAGCTGGGTTGTTACGACGCAGTTGGCTGTCGGGCGTTACCGAGCGTTCCGGGCAACCAACGACTGGAAATCCCGGCAGCAACGGCTTGGGCCTCTTGAAGCAGGGCTTCTTGGAACGTTCGAACGTCAATCTCGCAGCGGAGTTGATGGCGCTGCAGGTGCTCGAAAGCAAGCGCTCGGCGTTGCTCGCCGTGATGCGCACCTACGGCATCGAATTGCCGTAGCGATTCGCGACTCCAGCGTGACTACAGATGCGGGCCTACAGGCTGAAGCGCTCGATGTTGGCGTTCGACGTGCGTAGCAAGCCGAGGCCTGCATCGAACGTGCCGGCTTGTGAGTAGATCGGAATCCCGAATACCGGTGCCAACACGCCCGTCGGCACCGGGAACGAGAATTGTCCCGCACCGTCGAGCGTGCCGAAGACCAGGCCAGCGGTTTGTATGTCGACAAGCAGCGGTCCGATCTGGGCCGGAACACTTGGCAACGCGTAGTCGGGAGTGAAGCCGAACAGGAAGAAGAACGGTGCGTTGGCGACGAGTCCGTGGTAGGTGACCGTCACCGGAAGCGCTGCGTTCAGAGCGCCGTTTGGCAGCGCGGAGCCAGTCTGTTCAAGCCACGGAAACTCGGGTTCGCCGAGTGTTACGGGGCCGTTGGTGGTCAGGTTGTTGCCTAAGGATGGCAGCACGTTGACCGGTCCATGAACGGAAATGGTACCGGCAACCCCGAGGTGTGGCGCGGCATACAAAGTGGCGCCCTCGCCACCTTGGCAGGTATTGCTCGCGGTGCCCGAGATGCGCGTGGTTCCTGCCCAGCAATGAATGGCATGGCCGTTCCAAACGACAGGGCCCGACCCGCCGTAGACGTTGCAGCGTGACAGCACGGCATCGCTTTCGCCGACCGAGAGCCCAATGCCCGCCAACGTGATGTTCGCACCCGGTCCAATGGTGAAGCCATCGCCACCTTGGAACGTGCATCGCTCCGCGCTGAGGAAACTGTCGCGCAAGAACGCGCCGGCGCCACCTGTGCTGCTAAGGATGCTCAACGTTGCACTAGGCGAACCAGTAAACGTGCAGCGGCTGGCGTGCACCCTTGAGAAATCTGCGCGCAACGCCGGAATGCCGATGATGGGGCTACCGTGAACCTCACAATCGAGCAGGGTGAGGTTGCCGTAGTTGACGACGATGCCGGCGTAGATCGCCGAGGGACCGCCTCGACACTCGAACCCGGCGAGCAAGAACGTCTGACCAGCTGCAGACTGGGTGATCTCGACTGCGGCGGTGGTGCCGACGATTGTCGTCACGCCGGCGCCGGCGCCGATTACCCGCAGCGTCTTGCTCGTGGTGAACCCGGCATACGTGCCCGCTCGCACCAGAATCGTGTCGCCGCTCGCAGCAACCGCCACTGCCGGAGGGATATCGGTGAAGTTGCTGCCGGGGCCGCTCGATGCGTCGACAACGTGCGTGGTTTGCAGCAGAGGAAGGACGAGGATGGCGAGGTTGAGCATGGAGTAGGGGCGTGGCTTGATACGTGTCGGCAGCGGATCCTTGCTGGCGACCGCCTCTCGGCTACCCGGCCAGGCTACCGGCAATCGCGTTCGAGGTGGCCGTTCGATGTGCGTAGCTAGCTCCGAGACGATGTTCCTGCCGGACGGCGCCCCCGGGCGAAGGCGGCGACGATCACCCCGTTGCGCTGGCTCGCTGGCGACGGTTTGTCCATTTGAGTGTAAGACGATGCGGGGTGCTGGGTCCGTGTTGCATGAACCCATTTGGCATCGTGATGTTGGTGGCTAGCGCCACCTTGCTCTCGGCACAGGAAGTCCACCGCGAAGTTGCGCCGGGGCGCGAGTTCCGAGATTCGAAGGTGCTGACTCCCGGCCAGATCGACGTGTGGCACATTGACGCGAAGGCCGACGAGGTGCTGCGCTGCCGCTGCACCGCGAAGGACCTCGATCCGGTTCTCGATCTGGTCGATGCGGATGGCAACGTACTGCTCAGCGATGACGGGAAAGGCTCGCAGAGCTATGTGCGGTATCGCATGCCCAAGGCGGGCAAGGTCTCGTTTCGCGTACGCGGCTTCCAAGGTGCGGGCGGTGGTCGCTATGAAGTGGTCGTGACGCGCTACGTCGCGCCGCGGATTGCGGTCGGCGGCGAAGCGACCGGCAAGTTCGGCCGCGAGCAGTGGTCGCACGTGCGCCTGCATCTCGACAAGGGGGAACGCTTCTTGCCGATCGTTACCGGCGGCAGGGTGACGCTGGTGCAGCGCTTCGATAACGACCAATCGTTGCGGGCGACCTTGAGCGCGTACACCGCGCCGGAGTCCGGCGAATACCACGTGCGCATCGAGGGGCGCCACCAGGACGCGTTTCGGCTGGCGACGCACAGGCCGACCTATCGCAGCGTGACATTGGGACAGCAGGTGGAGGTCGAACTGCGACCTTGGGGCCTCGATATCGTGCGCGTGGATCTGCCGGCGGATACAGCGGTGACGTTCGATGTTCTCATGCCTGGCACGCAGTTGAAGCAGTGGCATCGCCTGCTTGGCGAGAAGCGTGCATGGCGCAAACTCATCACCCAGAGCAAGGGCGGCAAGTCGCGGCAGATGTTCTGGTCCAAGCGAGGCCTGTCTCTCGAGCTGTGGTTACACAACGAGTCAGGCAATCCGGCGAGTTATGCGTTCACGCCCCGCCCCGCCGATGCGCCGGTGCCGACTGCCGATGGCGGCGGCAACCTGCCGCTCGGTGGCTTGTGCTGCCACACGTTGCGGGTCCAGGTTGGTGAGGTCGTGTCGCTGCAACTCTCGTCGCAGAGCTTCGATCCGAGCATGCGCGTCTGCGACCCGAGCGGCAAGAGCATCGGGGACGTCGATGACCGCGGCCCGCTCGACCGCACCGCCAGCATGACCTTTCACGCGCAGCAGGCTGGCAACTATCGCGTGCTGGTCTTTGCGGGTGGCGGTGTCGGCAGCGGCGACTACGACCTGCAGGTCGTGCGCCATGAAGTGCCGACGCTGGCCCTTGGTGGCCACCTCGATTTGCCATGTGATCCAAGCGCGAGCGCGTATGCCCACCTCAAACTCGCTGCCGGTCAGGAGGTGTGGCTATCGGTGAAAAGTACCAAGGTCGATGCCGCACTGACGTTGATCGACGACCAGGGCAAGAACCACGGCACCTGGGAGCGCGGCGGCGTCGGCGGCGACGTGCTCGGAGCCTTCCGCGCCAAGCGTGCCTGCACCTTGTCGCTGTTCGTGCATTCACGGTCCGGCAGCGGTTCCTGCAGGTTGCGCGCGTTGGCAGTCGAATGATCGACGCAGTCGTGCTAAGGTCCGTCCCGGCGGTAAGGCATGCTACGGATACCGGTCAAGTCCAGAGCGAGCCGTGCAACTTCGGCGTGGGTCGAAGTTGATCTCGGCGCAATTGCACACAATGTTCGGGTCTGGCGATCTGCATTGCCCGAGACCAGCCGTTTGCTCGCCGTCGTCAAGTCCGACGGCTATGGCCACGGCATGTTGCGCGTCGCGCGCACGGCCCTGCACGCCGGCGCTGACGAACTGGTGGTCGCCAGTGTGCTGGAAGGCGCTGCCTTGCGTGCCGCCGGCATCACCGCACCGATTTTGATCGCCGGGCCCGTCGGTCCGGACGAGGTGGATTCCGTCGTGCAGCATGGTTTGGTTGCGAGCCTCGGCAGTCTTGAGTTGGCCTTGGCGCTATCTCGCGCGACCAGGCGCTACCTGCCGGTCAACATCGAAGTCGACACAGGCATGACTCGGCACGGGGTCGCGCCTGCGGAACTCGCTTCGTTCGTGCACACCCTCGAAGACCGCGGTCGCCTCGCGATCGCTGGGGTGTTCTCGCACTTCTCTGGACTCGGTTGCCACGACGAGCCCTTGATGCGGCGTCAGTTCGAGTTGTTCTCCAACGCCGTCGCGTCGGTGCCCAGTTTGCGCGGCGTCCGCCGTCATATCTGCAACAGCCTCGGGGCGATGTTGCTGCCCGACGCGTGCCTCGATGCGGTCCGTATCGGGGGGGGAATGTATGGTTTCGACCCGCGCCGCAAGCCGTGTGGTGCGTTGGCGGCAATGGGGACCGGCGCAGACAAGCTGCCGCCGAGCATTGTCGCGGGGTCGCTGCTGCCAGCACTGGAGCTAAAGGCAAACGTCGTTGGGTTGCGCGATGCCGAGGTCGGTGACCACGTTGGCTACGGCGGTTCGTTCACGTGCCAACGAAAGACGCGCCTGGCGTTGTTGCCGATCGGCTACGGCGATGGCTTGTCGCGCGAACTGTGGCGCGGTGCTGACGTGCTGGTGCGCGGTCGTCGTGCGCCGATCGTCGGCGAGATCAGCATGAACCAAACGGTCGTCGATGTGACCGACCTGCCACAGATCGTGTTTGGCGAAGAAGTCACGCTGATCGGCGCGATGGGTGACCAACGGATCTGGGTAGAAGAGCGGGTGCCTGCCGGTGGCTGTGCTTACGAAGTGACGTCGCTGCTGCAGGCGCGCTTGCCCCGATTGTATGGCCCTGCGAATGAGCCTGAAGGCGCACGCGAAGGTCGTGTGCATGCGCCGGAGGTGGGGGAGTCTTCACGTCGGCGTGAGTCGGAACGCCAGGCGGTAGCAAGTCAAGCAGCCCGCAACCCGGAAGCCCGAAACCCGGAAGCGCGAAACCAGGCCGCGCGCAACCAAGCCGCCAGCAACCAAGCCGCCCGCAACCAAGCAGCCCGCAACCAAGCCGCCAGCAACCAAGCACACAGTAGTTAGCGATACGCGATGGCAAAGGATCCAGACTGGGATGGGCTTGCCGGAGAGTTGGCGAGAACTGCCGGTCGAGGTGGCAAACGCGGTGCGGAGTTGTTGCGTCAGCGCGTGCCGCGTTTGCACGCAGAGATTGCGTGTCTGCGGGAGAGTGATTGGCCGATCGCATGTTGGGGGCAGAGTCACAACTTCGACGAGATCGTGCAACAACGCATCGTCGAGCCGCAGGTGCTGCGCACCATCGGCAACGTCGCCGGCGTCACACTGCCGAGTTCGAGTTGCCACTCGGGGTTGCTGCACACATATGGCTACCTGCTGAGCGTCATCGATACTCCGTACGGCAAGAAGCGCGATCGCTGGCTTCGCCCGACGTTGGCGCAGGGGTTTGGCTTCGGCGCGCGGGTGCTGCGTGTGATGCCAGACCAAGGCACCTTGCTGCACAACGTGACCTGGTTGTTGGCGCGTATCGCGTTTCGTGATGATCCAAAGTGGCTGCGACGATTGCGCAAGTCGTGCGGCCATGTCAGCGACCTCGTAGTCGACTACAGCTATCGCAAGCTCAAGATCACGCGCATCCAGGAGTCCGTGCGCTTGGCGGATCGACGTTTGGTAGAGCTATGCACCGAGCTCGTTCCGTTTCCCTGCAAGCGGTCCAAGGCGAATCACGCCTTGTTGATCTACTGGTGCCGTACTACGCGCACGGGCAAGCGACTGCTGACCGCATTCCCGGTGTCGCAGGCGTGGATGGCAGAGCGTGTGGCGCTTGCAAGGCAACCGAACGTGGCTGCGCGGGTGCGCTTCAATGGGCAGATCGATGGCTTTGCCACCGAACGACCAGCTCGCAGTTCGACGTCTACAGGAACTGGATGAGCACCAGGTAGGCGAACCCAAACGGGGCGCCGAGCGTCAGCATGCGAATGCTGCGCGCGACGCGACCATACTTGGCGGATGAGATGTGGCTATCGATCAGCAAGCCCGCCAGAACCTGTCGTTCGAACCCGGCGACGCCACTGGTCTGGCAATCGTTGATGAATCGTTCGACTTCATCATCCTTGTAGGCCACCGAAATCGCGGCTGGATGGAAGTGCTGGCAGTGATTGAGCGCAGGGTGCTTGCCCTTGCGGCGCAGGGGCAGAACGCACCACACGGCAAAGGCGCCAGAGAGCAGCATCAGCAACGCCCAGATCGCGAAGCACCCTAGCGCCGCGTAGTAGAGCCCCACCGCGTCGGGCTTGTCCACGAGCGTGGTCAGCGTCGGAATCAAGACGCTGGCCAGAGCACCGACGACCGTCAACACGACCGCTGCCTTGGCATCCGCGAATCGAATCCACTCGCCAATCGCTGAGTAGGCTTCGAGGTAGTTCTCGGTGCGTTCGGCCGGAGAATCGGGATCGATGGTTGGCGTCATGGGGTTTGCTCTCGGGCGCCATCGTGCCGGATCCCTCGGCTCGAGCCAAGTGAGATGGCAGCCCCAATAGGTGGCCCAATCAGAGATGGGGCGGGGAGCCGCGCCTAGAGAACCTCGACTCAGGTCTGCCCGCCGGGCAAGCAAACTGAGGAGGAAAAGTTTCACACGGCCCGCGAAGGTGGAACCCACCAGGCACCCCGGGCACAAGAAGCCGCACGCTTATGGCTGCTTCCTTCCGGACCTGACCAGGTTCGCGTCGCTCCCTTGCTCGGGACCCGACAGGCCCCACCTTCACGAGCCGTGTGAAGAATGGCGGAGAGGGGGGGATTCGAACCCCCGGAAGGCTTTTGGCCCTCACTCGCTTTCCAAGCGAGCTCCTTAAGCCGCTCGGTCACCCCTCCACACGATTGCCCCGCTTGCTCACCTGGAAAGGTGCCTGGGCGGGAATGGGGACGAGCACGGTAGCGGCGGTTTGCGCGCTCTGCAATGGTGCTTCGAGAGTAGTCGTCGGCCTGGTTGTTACTTTCTGGGTAGGTCCAGGCTATTGGCCGCGCCGGGAGGGGAGCGCCGTGCTTCTCGCCGCTGCTGAGGAACGTCCGACGAGCCAATCCATGCCGACGCAAATGAGCTGTTTCCCTCGCCTCTGGTCCCCCGTTACGGCCTGCTTGATGGCCAGCCTGATAGCCAGCGCACTGGCTGCTCAGTGCCAGCTCGACTGGCAGCCGGGAGTCGCTCTTTCAGGGCCGAGCGGGCGCGTGATTGCTGCTGCGAACCTGCCCAACGGCGATCTGGTCGTCGGTGGCTGGTTCCTTGAGGCTGGGGCCACGACCGCCAAGAGGCTGGCCCGCTGGGACGGTGCTGCGTGGCATGCATTCGGGGCCGGCCTCGACGACAACGTTTACGACATCGTGGTGGCGACCAACGGCGACTTGATCGTCGGGGGCAAATTTGAACACGCTGGTGGCGCGCCGGCGAATCGTGTGGCGCGTTGGGACGGCTCGGCCTGGTCACCGTTGGGCGTGGGTCTCAACGGCATCGTCAACTGCCTGGAACTACTGCCGAACGGCAACCTGATTGCCGCTGGAGTATTCAGCGCATCAGGCGCGACCAGCACCCAGCTTGTCGCTGAATGGAATGGCACGAGTTGGTCCCAACTGGGCGGTGGCTTGGTGGGCGGCGAGATCACTTCGATGACGCGAATGGCCAATGGCGACCTCGTCGTAGCCGGGGCACTTACCAGTGCCGGCGGCAACGCCGTCAATGGTGCGGCACTCTGGGATGGAAGTAGCTGGTCGGGCCTCCCGTTTCAGCCAATATTTGTTTCGTCGGTCGCAGCTGCGCCGAATGGCGACCTCGCGCTCTCTGGTTTGCTGGACGTTGCTCCCGTTACCACGATCGCGATCTGGGATGGCGTCTCGCTGAACTCGGTTGCAGGCCCTGGGAGTCCAGGCAAGCTGTTCTACGACACGAATGGGGACTTGCTGTCGATCCAATCGAATCTCGGTACCGGCATCGTTCCGATCATGCGCTGGGATGGCACCACGTGGTCCCAGCTCGGCGGCTTGCCAGACATCGTGCCGATCACCCTGCACCGCACCTCGACGGGTGAATTGCTAGCCGGCGGTGGCAACAACCTCAGCCTCACGCCTTTTGCGCAGACGCTCAGTACGTTTGATGGCACGGGCTGGAACGCGTGGGGATCGTTGCCAGCCAACATGGCCGCGTTCGCAACGTCCGAGAACGGCGATCTCTATGGGGGCAGCTACAGCGGTGGCTTCAGCGCCTCGGCGGTAAGTCGCTGGAACGGCACCCAGTGGGTTTCGGTTGGCCCGGCCATCGTTGGTGCCTCTGCCGACCTGGTTGCACTACAAAACGGTGGGTTGTTCGCTGTCGGCCATTTCGAGACCGGGCCAAATCCAGCCGAGGTGATGCTTTGGGATGGGGTGACCTGGACGGCGATCAACGCCGACCTTGGTAGCTTCCCAATCGCCGCGGCAGAAGGGCCCGACGGCACGCTATACCTTTCTGGCCACGGGCTTGCTGGTCAGTCGTCCGTGGTGCAGTTCGATGGCGCTGGGTGGGTTCCGGTTGGCGGCGGGCTCCCAGGCGTCGTCTTCGACATGACGTTCTTGTCGAATGGGGATCTGTTGGTTGCTCAGACCCTTGGCTTCGGCGCCCTCGCAACGGGACAGTGCATGCGTTGGGATGGCACCAGCTGGACGCCGTACGGGCCTGCATTGCACGGCCGGATTCGCAGTGTGTTGACCGAAGTCGATGGCACGGTGCGCGTCGCCGGCGAACAGTTGTTGCCGACGTCTGGATCGCACGTGCTCGCTGGTGATGGTACGACGTGGAGTGTGCTCGGTGGCGGGTTTGACGGCTACGTCAGCGGCCTGCAATTCATGCCGAACGGCGACCTGCTCGCCAACGGTCGGTTCACCATGGCGGGCTCGGCTACTGTGGGCGGACTTGCCCGCTGGGATGGCGCGAGTTGGAGTGGCGTCGGCGCCGACGCAACTGGTGCGATCGAAAGGGTCGGCTTGACCCGCGACGGCGATGTGTTCGTCGCCGGCGCATTCACGCGACTCGCAGGCGCGCCTTCGGCTGCCTTCGGGCGTGCAATCACGAACTGTCCGGCGCTGGTGCAGAGCTACGGAAGCGGCTGCATCGGTCCCAACGGCCCTCTAGTGTTGGCGTCGCTGAGCTCCCCGTGGAGCGGCAGCGAGTATCGAACCCGAGTCTACGGAACGCCCAGCTCGTCCTTTGTAGTGAACGCAATCGGGGCTACGTCGGTGTCGGTGTCGTTGCCGTCGCTGCTCCCGCAAAGCTTCAGCGGTTGCTCGTTGCTGGTCAGTGGCGACGTCCTCGATCTGGTCTTGCCAAGCAATGGCGTGGCGGAGCCGCGCATCCAGATCCCGGGCACGCCGGCACTGGTCGGCGCCGCGTTCTACCAGCAGGTGTTGGCCTTCCAGGTAGACCAGAGCTTCAACCTGCTGAGCGTCAGCAGCTCGAACGGGTTGGCGGCGACGATCGGCTTCTTCTAGCGGACGTTGCCGGCGCTGGTCTTCCCCTGCCCGCGGCGATCCGGCATGCTTTTGGCATGACGTGCATGGATGCAGCACCGAGCGACGGCGACCCGAAAGAACGCGAGGCGTACCAAGTCGTCGCGCGCCGTTTTCGGCCACAAACCTTCAGCGAACTGGTTGGCCAGGATGAGGTCCTGCGCTCGTTGCGTTCGGCGCTAGAGCAGGATCGGGTGCCGCACTCGTTTGTCTTCTCCGGCAGTCGCGGGGTCGGCAAGACGACCTCCGCCCGCATCCTGGCGCGCTGCCTGAACTGCGACAAGGGCCCGACCCCCGAGCCGTGCGGCACGTGCAATTCCTGCGTGTCGATTCTCGCCGGCAACAATCCCGATGTCATCGAAGTCGATGCCGCGTCGAACAACGGCGTCGATGACGTGCGGCGACTGCGCGAGAGCGTGTCGTTCGCGACGATGCAATCGCGCTACCGCGTCGTGATCCTCGACGAGGCGCACATGATGTCGAAAGCGGCATTCAACGCGTTCTTGAAGACGCTCGAAGAACCGCCACCAAAGGTCGTGTTCGTGCTGGCGACGACCGAACTGCACCGTCTGCCCGATACGATCCGTTCGCGCTGCCAGGTGCTGTTGTTCAAGCGCGTCGGCGAAGAAGACCTGCAGAAGCGACTGCGCATGATCGCCGATCAAGACGGCGTCAAGGTGCCCGACGAGGTGCTGGCCGAGATTGCCGCATCGGTTCGTGGTGGCGTGCGCGATGCCGAGACCGCCCTCGAGCGCGTGCTGCCGTTGGCGCGTGATCTTGGCGACAAGTTTGACCTCGCCGCCTACCGCACGTTGACGTCGCGTCTCGGCACCAATGCGGTGGTCGATGTGGTCGCAGCGCTGATGTCCGGGGACGCCAAGCGCGGGCTGCACTTCGCCAACGACTTGCAGAAGCACGGCACCGACGAGCGTGAGGCGCTCGGCGAAATCGTCGACATGCTGCGGTGGGTGATGTTGCTCAAGGTCGACGGCGAGGACTCGGTACTCGTGCCGCTGACCGGTGCAATGCGCGAGCAAGTCGCCGGACTGGCTAAGGATGCCGATACCGCCCGCCTCGATGCGATGATCGGTGCCGGCCTGCTCGGCCGCGATCGCCTGCGCCGCCTCGAAGATCGCAGTGCGGTGTTCGAAGTCGCGTTGGTGCGCATGGCTGGAGCCGGCGCGATGCCGACCTTGTCCGACTTGCTAGCCGAAGTTCGATCTGGTCAGTTTGTGCCGCAAGCAGCGCCGCAACAGGCTGGGGGCCGACCGGCTCCGCCGCAGGGCCGACCGCAGGCTGGTCGGCCGCAAGCGGCAGGTGGTGCCTCGCGAGGTGCGGCACTGCCGACGCCAAAGGCGGTCGTTGCCAGGCCGACCGGACCCGTTGCCAATGCCAAGGAGCTGAAGTCGCGGGCGATGGTGCTGCTCGAGAGCCGTAAGATGCTGCAAGCGACGTTGGAACTGTGTCGGGTCGAAGGGCCTAGCGAGCAAGGCAGCGTCGTGGTCACGCTCGAAACCGAGCGCAAGATGCACATCGACCGCTTGAAGTCCAAGGTCATCGAGCAGGAGATGAAGCAGGTGATTCACGACGCCGCGGGTCGCGAAGTCACGGTCGAGATCCGCATCGGTGGCGCGGATGGCAGCAGCACGTCTGTTTCCGGCGATGACAAGACGCCAGCACCACCGAAGGCGAAGCCGGGCGAGAAGGCGCAAGCCGTGATGAAGAAGTTCGGCGGCCGTGTCGTGCAGGTGAACCCACCCGATCGCATCCAAAAGCCGGCACCTTCGGCACCGGAAGAAGAGATCCTCGATCCCGGTGATCTGCCGGAAGACCCGTGATCTGCCGAAAGAGTAGTGATCTGCCGGAAGAGTCGTCCTTCGCCTGCGGCAGTCAGTCGCGCGTGACGACCATGGTGTTGCTCGCTGCGGTGACCTTGGTCAGTAAATCGTTGAGCGCGTAGAACCTGATGAACATCGGGGTGCCAGGGCCCGCTGCGTGCGGCACCATCACCGTCGCCGTTGTGCTGGTGGTCGTGATCGGCGTCAGCTTCAAGCCGAACATCTCCACGCCGATGGGGGACGAAGGCAGAGGCTTCGTTGAGGTCGCGAGCAGCATGATGCGGGCTGGCGGTAGTTGCGTGCATTGCACCGTCAACGAAGCTGCCTTGTTGGCGACTTCCGTGGGGTCGATGACGATGCTTGGCGATGGTCCTGTTGCTGGCGCGATGGCATCGTTGCCCTCGAATATGTCGGGCCACGTCGCGGTCAGTTCGACGGTGGCCGTCGTCGGACCCTTGGCAATGTGTAGGCGCGCCTGTCCGCGTCGAGTGGCGCGCACGGTTCCATCGGCGGCGATCTGCACGCTTTCGCTCGGAATGGCAGTGATGCGCGTGCCGAATCCTGCACCTGAAAGATCGTGCGGCTGTTGGTTCTGATCGAACCCGATCACGGTGATCCGGGTTTTGGTCAGAGGCGATGTGATTTCGATGCTCTTTGGCTCGATTTGCAGTCGCGCGATTTGCACGTTGGCCAGATCGATCGGCTGCCGGATTGCTGCGGCGACGTGCTCGGTAACGATGGCGTGGCCTGATGCGCCGAAGTGGCAGCAGGTGTCGGTGTACAGTGGCTCCCGATGATCGGCGAAGACGTTCGTCAGGTCGTGGAACCAGATGCCTTCGGCGCGCAGTTCGGCGCCCGCCGCCCGTAGTTGCGGATAGCCCTGCAAGACAGCGTTCTGCCAGTGTTGCTTGACGTTGACCGCGACGCTGGCCTCAAGCTTGCCGATCGGCTTGCTGCCTGGGACGTATTGGTTGGGCTGAAGGAAGTGGAAGTAGTGGATGCCGTTCTGTTTGCAGATCGAATGCATCTGGCGCGATGCGCGTTGCCACAGTTTGACCATGTCGCTGCAGGCTTCCGAGTTCGTGCGGCCGTCGGTGCCTGGACCGGTGATCGCGGGATTGTCGGTTGGCTTGCTGCGCTCCGCCTGCTGTCGGAGTTCGGCAATCTGCAGCGCCGAGTCGCGGTCCCGCCATTGCCACAAGAATTGCGCCAGCGGCGACCACCAGAAGGTGTCGGCAGATTCCGCTTGTTGTTGTCGTTGCTCGCGCAGGAAGGCGATGTGGCCGATGCGGCGCAGTTGTTCGGTTGATGGTGCGCCGTCGAGCAAGCGGGCCCAACTGCGTGGAAACCAAGCTGGCACGCCAAGCGGCACGTTCTCACGAATCAGCGCCACTTCGTTGAACCCGTCCAGGTTGACGACGCAGTCGAACTCGCCGCCAAGCACGAGCATCAGTTGCAACGCCATCAATTGTTGCGGTTGCTTGTAGCCACCCAGTCCGAGGTTCACGATTTCGATGGTGCGATCGGCTAGCTTCGGGCTCCGCTTGAGGGCTTCGCGCAGGCGTTGCTGGCCGTAGAGTCCGAACTGCATGGCGACCGAGCCACCGAAGATGCCGACAATGAAGCGGTCCTTGCTGCGCTTCTTGATCGGGACGTCGCCGTGGAAGCCGAATCTTGAGATCGGCAGATCGGGATTCGATTGCTTCGGTCGATCGTGCACGTAGCCGAGATACGGATGCACGATCGCGCTGTGGGCGGCGGTCCGCTGCACGGCGTCCGCTTTGCCGTCGGCAGCGGCCACGCCATCATCGCCGTCGCGGACCTGCTCGCGCGCGGTCGCCGCACGCCCCCACGTGAACAGTTCTCCGGTGCTTGCCCACCAGGCGATTGCGCCGCCGAGTTCGGCGAGCACATACACGAACCCAAGAGCGATCGCGACGAAGAGCCGGTGGCGGCGTTTGCGCCGGGTCGTTTGGCTGTTCGCGTGCATGCCTAGAGCATTGCGAGTCGAGGTGGATTGAGCAATGGTGCCCACTTCCTGGCGTCGCCATCGTTTCGCAACCGATCAACGCGGTAACAGCAGGGTGTGTTGATCTACCGCTACTGCGGCTTGCAT
>TARA_R110002072_G_scaffold67163_2_pt1 | contig 57121 bp, 45 predicted proteins | sample TARA_R110002072 | Tara Oceans TARA_R110002072 (sample SAMEA4397118) | marine metagenome | biome: Polar Biome; feature: [SRF] surface water layer (ENVO:00010504); material: water (ENVO:00002006), including particulate matter (ENVO:01000060) such as... | depth 5 m | reverse complement strand
GAAGCCCCCGTCGGTAAGTGGAGCGTTCGCAACAAGGCGATCGCCGGCAACTCGACCAACCGCGGCGTGCAGTGGCGCAAGTACACGGTGCGCCCAGGATTCCCGAAGGACTCCCCGTCCAACCTGGTATGGCTGCCGCAGAAGGCAACCAAGGGGCTCGATGCGTTCCGGCTGAAGATCGACCTCGAAGCAAAGAGCCGCTCGCCGAAGATGTGCGTCACGTTCCAGGGCGACGGCCTGCGCGATGGCTTGTCGGGCTGGACGCTGATCCTCAACCCCCGCGGCGACAAGGTGCAGGCGACGATTGAGCGCTACGACCGACTCGTCTACCAGAGTGACCTGGTCAAGTATGAGGTCGACGACAAGGAGCCGACCTCACTCGAACTGCTCTACTACGGCAAGCGGCTGACGGTGCGCCTCGGCACGCAGGTGCTGTTTGATCAGAACTCGATCCGCCCCATCCCCGGCAGGAACCGCATCGGCATCGCAACCTGGGGCCCAGCGCTGCGCATGACCGAGATTGAGCTGCGCGCGCCGGCTCGCACACGCTGAACAATCGCCGCAACGATCGAATCGCGGCGACGACGGCCTATCATGGGCCTATCATGGCGGCATGCTACGCAACTGCCTCCTGTGCGTGTCGGGCCTGCTACTAGCGGCCTGCGCAACCCATGCTCCTGCCAGCCAGGCAAGCGACCCCTGGAACTGCACGCCACGCCTGCATCTCTCCAAAGTCTGGACATTCTTGGCATCCAAGTACGACCGCGACCAAGACGGCCTGATCTCCGCAGACGAGTACGATCGCGGCGAAACGCGTTTCCAGAACTTCGACCGGGACGACGACGGCACCTTGTCCGCCAAGGACTTTCCCGAAGACACGTTCTTCAACGGCTTCACGCACATGATCGTCGAAGAGGCGGACAGCGACAAGGACAAGCAGGTATCGAGCGGCGAGTGGCAAGCGTTCACCAAGCGGTTTGATCGCGACGGCAACTCGATCTTCACGCAAGACGAAGTCATCGACGTGCTCGGTTTCTGGGGCAAGGATTGGCGCTTGTTCCTGCTGTCCTTCGACATGAACCAAGACGGCGTATTCACGGCCGCTGACCTGAAGCTCGCGTTTCGCGACCAAGACTTCGACGGCAATGGCGTGCTCGCCGGCAAGGAGATGTCTGGCTGGCAACCGACACTGGGCGAGAAGGGTGCGGCACCAGAACCGGGCACCGAAGCTCCGGACTTCGAACTTGCGTATGCCGGCAATCCGTCGCAGACGTTCCACCTGCACGACGAGGTCAAGACGCAACCAGTCGCGCTGATCTTTGGCAGTTACACTTGACCCCCGTTCCGTGAATCAGCCGGTCGGCTGAACCAACTGCACGCTCGCTACGGCGACCGCGTTCGCTTCGTCACCGTCTACTGCCGCGAAGCACATGCGATGGATTCGTTCCTGCCGATGGACTTCGGACAGATTGAAGACCCCGTCACGGCGGCAGAACGCGACCGCATGGCGACGTTCTGTTCGCAGACGCTGGGATTGACCATGCCCGCGCTCGTGGACCACATGGACGATGCGACCTCGCGTGACTACGCCGGTTGGCCGGAGCGACTTTTCTTGATCGGAACCGACGGCAAGGTCGCATACCGCGGCGGGCCGGGCCCGTTCGGATTTGACCCGGACGGCTTCGAGAAGGCGATCCGCGGCCACCTCGGCGACAAGTAGCCGCCACTGCCAATTGCGGCTCTGGCCGCAGCTGCGGAAGTCCCAATGGCGCGATGTACGTGGCGCGACGCCACGAGACGCGACGTCACGTGGGCGCGCAACTTGCCACTCCGCTATTTGCCAGGACCCAACTGCTGCAGCAACTGCTGCACCGCAGGTTCGCGCGGGCGCAGCTCGGCGGCGCGCTGCAGCTGCTTGCGCGCGGCATCCTTACGCCCCATTCCGAGCAACACACGCGCCAGATTGAACTGCGCGTTGAAGTAGTTCGGCTGTAACCCGACCGCGAGACGGTAGTGACGCTCGGCGACATCGAGCTTGTTGGCGGCAAAGTTGGCAGTCGCGAAATTGTTGTGGGCTCGCGGCGAGTTCGGCAGCACCCGCACCGCTTCGCCAAAGTGCTGCAATGCCTTGGCATCGTTACCACTTCGCCCAAACAAGGTGCCGAGCTGCATGTGCGCCATCGCGTGGTTCTTGTCGATGCGAAGCGCCATCTGGTAGCTCGACGCAGCCTTCTCCAGTTGGTGCATGCTCTCACCCAACATGCCACGCTCAAACCAGACTGCAGCCGCCCCGGGGGAGATCTCGCACGCCTGCTCAATCGCCTTCTCGGCGACTGCGAAGTTGCCACGTTCGCGTTCGAGCTGGCTCTTGCGCATCAGCAGATTCCACGCGTTGGGGAGCTTCTCAAGATCACGATCGGTTGTCGCCAACTGTAGCTTCGGTCGGTCGCGCAAGTCACGCAGCGTCAGCGAGAACGTGCACGTGCCCATCTCATCCGCCGACTGCTGGCCGAAGCGAACCCGCTGCAACGGGCGCACCGGGTTGTTGTCGTTGTCCTCACTGTTGTCGTAGACGTATTCGATGGCGAGGCGCGTGCCAGCTGGCAGATCGACCGGTTGCCGGTAGCGGTAATCGTCCTGCCAATCGAAGTCCCAGTTGTCGATCGCGAACAGCACGCGCACCGTGCCATCCGGCAGCGTTGCAGTCGCTTGCATCTTGCGGCAGACATAGTGCGCGTGCGGATAGACCGCGTGCAGCGTCACCGCAGCCGGCAGCACCAAGTGATCCCGCAACACGAAGTCCGACACGCCCGGCGCGACATCGATCTCCTCGGAGAACAGCATCACCAGGTCGAACACATTCTGCGTCGGCTTGTCGGTAAACCAGATCCCGATCTCGGGCTGCACTTGCTCTTGCTTGCCAACCGGCACCGCATGCAGTTGCAGCACGAAGTCGTCGCCAGGTAACAACCGCCACGCCATGCCCTCGGCGCTGCGTTGCACACTCTTGCCCGGCGTCCAACCCAGGAAGTGGCCATCCGGCGGAATCGCGGCACCCAACGTCATGCCAGAGAATCCGGGACCGGCATCGGCGGCATCCGCCTGGCGCGACTGCCGCGTGCGATCCACACCCAACACCGCGTGATGCACGGCACGGCAGCCCGGCCGAATTTCGACAGCTGCGACGTAGCGCATGCGCTCGAGAGCGATCGGCACAACGAAGTTGCGCACGATGTCCGCACCGGATGCAGGCACTTCCAACACTTCAGGCATGCGAATGATCGCGTCCGGCTCACCCAGCTGCCACCCAGTCGTGAAGTTCGGCGCCTTAGGTTCTTTGCTCTGATCGCCCCGCGGTGCACCGGCCGCAACCCAGCGCTTGATCGTCGCAAGGTCCTGCTCCGACAACCGACGATCGCCAACGAAGTCGCCATGCGTCGGCTGCCACGGCGGCATGTAGCCCGACTCGGTAACCTCGACGACAAACGAGCGCTTCTTGAACACGTCGTCGTAAGTCAACAGCGAGAACGGCGCGGGCTGCCCGGGACGATGGCACGACGAACATGAGCGATGCACGATCGCGGCGACATCGGCGGACCACGTAGGACGTTCTTGCGCTGCCAGCGACGGGGAACACACGCATGCGACCAGCGCCGCCACCTTGACTCGTTGAAGTGCCATCATCAGTTGTCGTCTCGCTCGTGATCCTAGACTAGCGACCCAGGCAAGTGCGTCAGAATGGCTGGCAGACAAGGAAGACGACGGAGGTCCACCTGCTCCGCAATCGCGACTTGGCTACTCGAGCACAACGACGAACGTCCGCGGGCTTGGATACGCTTCAGTCAGCACAACCACCGCGCGCCCATACTCGTCGAACGCATACCAGACTGCAGAGATGAACTGACCCGCAACTGGCGATTCGTAGATCAGCGACGGCTCGCCGATCGACATGCCCGGCGGGCTGCGGAGACGCTCCAGCGTGCCGAGCGCCGGGCCGAGTCGCACGCCCCACCATTCGCCACGCGCCGCATCGAACTGAGTGAACACCTGCGGCGACGCCGGCATGTAGCTGCCATAGCGTTCTGGGAAGCCAACCCAGCCACTGCGCTCGAGTCGCACGAAGTCATCGAGAACCACGAACGCTGGCGCACCGACTTGCGTCGACACTTGCACCACCGACGAACCAGATCGCGCAACCTTGAGTTCTAGCGAGACCGTGCCCCCTGGCGCATTCAGCTGCAGATCGTCTGGCACCGGCACCAACGAACCGCCCGGTTCGAGGTGTGCGGCGCGCAAGGTATCTCCGTCACGAAGCCACACGAGCGTGGCCACGCCATCGGCATCGACACCACACAACACATCGCCGACCAGCCCGGTTTCCTCCGCGGTGTAGACATCGGCAACGGTGCTGTTCGCAGCGAACCTCATCAGCGACGGGAGGCCGGTTGCCGCGTCGCGATAGCCAACGACGACGGCGCCGTCTTCGGCAATGACCGGTGCGAACGGAAGCAACGCGTCCGCTGGAACGGCCTGCAGTGATTCTGGCACCTGAGCTCCGAGCGGCAAGCGCCACAGTTGCCAGAGCGAACTGGGGAAGGTCGCCGGAATGGGATCGACAAGGACGGCGTCGCCCATCGTATTGACGGCAGCTGCCCGCACGTTCGGCGTCGGCACGAGGATCAGCTGTTCACTGCCTTCGAGATGGCGTCGCGCGATTGCGGCTCCCGCCGGCGTGCCAACGCGCGTCAAGAACGAACCGTCGCCGTAGGCCAGGTCACCGTCTTCGAACAGGAACGGGCGCTCAATCAGTGAACCGGTGACGACTTCGTAGCTACGCGAGCCAACGGTCACGGCCCGGCGGCCATTGGGCCACAACAGGACCTTCCCGGGTCCATTTGGCACCTCGTAGACAGCTCCGGCAACGACCTCGCGCACGGTGAACGTGGACTCGATGCCGCTCGCCATCAAGGCCCCATCGCGCGAACGGATCCCGCCGGCCAGTCGCACCGTCAAGGTCGCGCCACGTGGCAAGCCAGCGATCGCGCGCCACGCCCACGTCAGGGCGTCCGGCGACGCCTCAAGCACCCCGGCCAACTGCCCGCCGCTGTCCGCAACGGTCAGATCGTCGGCCGTCAAACCATCGACAGGCCTGTTGAAGGTGACTCGCACCTGAGTTCCGGGCCCAACTGCGACAGCTCCGAAGGCTGGCTCAAAGTCGACTACCACCAATTCGATGGGATCCACCGGGATGGGAACACTGCTGCTACTGCTGCTACTGCTGCCGCCGCAACTGGTCAGCGCGGCAATGCAGACGGACAGAACCGTCAAGAAGGCTCGACTCTCTCGGGGCATACCCGCTCTATCACAGCATATCTGCGGCGTAACACCCACCCCCGCCCCGGATCGCAGCGGCAATGGCGCGCGGCGACGCTATCCTGTTCGCCCCAACTCCCCAGACAAACTGTGACTGACCTGAATAGCCATCTGCGCGAGCGCCTGCTCGCTGCAATCGCCGAACTCAACCTCCCAGCCGAAGCCGCCGGGATGGTGCGACTGGATCCGCCCAAGAACCGCGACCACGGAGACGTGGCGCTCGGCACGTTCCAATTGGCGAAACTGGCCAAGCAGCCACCGCCGAAGTTTGCGGCCGAGTTGGTCGCGAAGATCGAACCGGATGAGGTCATTGAGTCGGCGGTCGCGACCGGCCCGTTCATCAACTTCAAGTTCCGTCGTGCGGCGATGGCGAAGCAAGTGTTGACCGCGATCCAGACGGATACTGCTCCGTATGGCAAGTCGGCGACGAACGACCAAGTCGTCTGCATCGACTTCAGCTCGCCAAACATCGCGAAGCCGTTCCACATCGGGCATATGCGTAGCACAGTGATCGGCAACGCCCTGTGCCGCATCCATCGCCACCTCGGCGCGACCGTGCACGGCATCAACCACCTCGGCGACTGGGGCATGCCGTTCGCGAAGATGATGACGGCCTACATGCACTTCGGCAACGAGGCCGAGCTGCACAAGTCGCCGATGCGCTACATGTTTGAGCTCTACAAGCGCTACGACGGCGAGGCCAAGGCCAACCCCGAGCTCAACCAAGAAGCTGCGCGGCACTTCAAAGCACTCGAGAGCGGCCAAGACAACGAAGAGCGGCGCATGTGGAAGTTCCTGCGCGACGAGTCGCTCAAGGCGTTCGAAGGCCCCTACTCGCGACTCGGCGTGACGTTCGATCACATCACCGGCGAATCGTTCTTCGAAGACAAGATGGGCGCCGCAATGGAACGCGTCGAGAAGGCCAACATCCTCGAGAAGAGCGATGGCGCCGACGTCGTCTGGCTCAAGGATCAGGGCATCAAGGCACCGTGCCTGCTGCGCAAGAGCGATGGCACGACGCTCTACCACACGCGTGACTTGGCAGCGGCGTTCTACCGCGAAGAGACCTTCCACCCGAATCGCATCCTCTACATCGTTGGCGGCGAACAAAAGCTGCACTTCGCGCAGCTCAAGGGCTTGCTGGTCAAAATGAAGGAGCCGGTCGCAGAGGCCGTCGAGCACGTTCCGTTTGGGCTGGTTCTGTCCAAGGGGCCGGAAGGCAAGTGGGAGAAGTTCGCGTCGCGCTCCGGCAACGCAGTGTTTCTCGATGAGATCCTCGACGAAGCCGTCGCCAAGGTGCGCGGCGTCATCGCCGAGAAGAACCCGGACCTCGAAGATCCGGACGCCGTTGCCGAGCACGTTGGTGTCTCCGCGATCGTGTTCAACGACCTGAAGAACGGCCGCATCAAGGACGTCAAGTTCGACTGGGATGCGATGCTCGCGTTCGAAGGCGAAACCGGCCCGTACGTGCAATACGCGTGCGCACGCCTCAGTTCGATCCTGCGCAAGCTCGACATGCCGGTGCCGGATGTTGGCAGCATCGACTTCGCGTTGCTGGCCGATGCCGAACGCGTGCTGTTGACGATGATGGACTTTTCCTCCGCGGTGCAGCGCGCAGCGGACCAGTCCGAGCCGAGCGTCGTTACCAACTACACGATCGCCCTGGCTGGCGAGATCCACAGTTACCTGGCCGATCACTACGTCGTCGGCGCCGAGCCAGCGGTGCGCGGTGCACGCCTGGTGTTGGTCGACGCCGCGCGACGCCTGCTGACGACTGGCCTTGGGTTGCTCGGCATCAAGGCGCCCGAACGCATGTAGGCTAGAACGGATGTAGGCAGGACGCTTGCAGGCACCGCGCTGTCCGTGCCGTGCATGGAGGCGCGGCGCTGCAAACCTCAGGGCTCGCGGTTACGCGATCACCCGCCGCCCGATCTGTAGCCCTTCGCGCTTGGCCCACTTCTGCAAGCACGCGAGCGGCTCACCACGCGGTAAGCGATTGCGCAGTCCGCGCACCTGCACGATCTCGCCGCGCTGCGGATCGAGCTCAATCGTCAACAGCGAACGAACGCGCTCCTTGCGACGACTGCGCAACGACCAGATGCGTGCCCGACCGCGGTAGCAATACTCGGAATAGCTCGACACGCAGTGCTGCATGGCAACCCCTTCGCGCGCCAGTTCCTTGCTACTCGTCAGCTCGACGAGCTCCCAGAACTCAGGTTCTTCATCCTCGATCGGGCGGCGAATCAGCAACCCCTGATACGACGATCGCTGCCAGGTCCACGTGCCACCACTGTCCAATCCGAGCGACTGATGCCACTGCTCCACCAGTCGCAGCATCGACGCGAGCGACCGTCCCTTGATGGAAAAGTCCGGATGCGGTGGCTCGATGTACTCGATGCCATGCAAGCCGACGCACTCGATCCGCTGAAAGCGCACCGCATGCAAGAAGTCGACGATCGGACCAATATCGCCCACGTAGATGTCTTCGAACACGTTCACGAAGAAGTGCGCAACGGACCGCCAGAACGGTGCATTCGATAGTTCATGCCCCATCCGAGTCTGGCAGATGCGCAGCGCGTAGCTCGGTGCGGCACCCAGCCCCATCAACTCCGCGCGACGCAGAGCCTGCTCGACGGACAAGTGGTGCGGCGACGTCATGAAGTGCTTCTCCATCGCGCGCGTCAACCGCAGCGGAATGTCCAGCTCACGCAATTTGCGACCGCTGGCGTGCGCGACATACCAACGCCGGCGCTTGCGCGCATCATCGGTTTGTTCGCCAAACCACACCGAAGACAGCACACGCGGCACGGGATACTTGCCCAACAGGTGCTCCGCCAACGAAGCGACTACTTCGTGAATAGACCCGGTGCAACCAGGCCAGTCCGCGGGCTCGCGCAAGAACTGCTCGCCAAACTCGGCGAGATTGACAAGCACATCCAACTGTGGCTCCCCCACCTTGGGCAGCAACTTCGGATCAAACAGATTGGAACGTTGGCGAACGACGTGCACGAGCAGCCAAAGCGTGGCTTCGGTGGTCGGATCGTTCTGAGATGCGAAGAGATGACTGAGACGTGCGTCGATGCGGGACTTGCCGTGACGCACACGGGCTTGCTGCCAATCGACACGCGTAGACCGGGCCAGCTCCCGCTGGGCATGTGGTCGGTACATGAGTTTCCTAGAGACTGTGGTATAGACAGCCCGGTCCTCGGCGACCGCTCATCGCGAGCGTGCGGGGTATCGGGCCGAGGGGACGCGCGAAGGTGATCCTGACGTCGGCAATGCCGGAGTCAGACGCACCCTGGGTCAACCAGTCGCTAGACGAACGTGAACAACATGACGGCCGGGACTATGACATGCGCGCCGAAGCAAGGCAAGCCCCTCACTTGCCACGCCAGTCGGGCGACTCCAAGAAGCGCGTGCCGTATCGCATCCCGTAGAGGCCCGCCACAAGGCCTCCAACGAGCATCCCCCACCCCGACCACGTAAACACGAGGCCACTCGCCACGCCAGCGAACCCGCAGAACAGACCGTCGCGCCACCACCGAGACTTCTCGTCTTCGAGGCAACGTTCGCGGTGTTGGCGGATGGCTCTCATGGTGTAGTTCACGGTTTAGGAACTGCTCGGGTCACCAAACGCGGCTCTCGATCTTCATGTCGGGACGTTCTTCAGCGAGCTCGGCCAGCTTCTGCTCCGTCAGCTTACCTGCAAAGACCGCTTGGAGCCGATGCAAGTGACGGGCTGCGCGCAAACTGTCGTAGCTAGCGGTAGTCAACTGGCTGCAGCTGTTGATGCTCAGATGGTTGATCGCGCGATTGTCGAGAATCTGCGCGAGGCCAGCATCGCTGATCCACGGAGAACCGGCCACGCCAAGCATCGCCAGTTGCGGGAAGCGATCACGCAAGATGGTGCACGCCGACGCATCGAAGCCGGTGCACATCGACAACTGCAGTTCGCGCAACGACACGGGCAACTCCAACAATCCGGACGAGCCAAGTTTCGGGTTCTCACGCAGTTCGAGGATGGCGAGGTTGCGCATGCCGCTGAGTGACTTGGCGGCCTCATTTGAGAACACACATTTGCCCAAATACAGCCGCTCAAGGTTCTTCAGTGGCGCCAACGCCGCCACCGCCTGCTCACCGAACTGCGTGCTGGTGACCACCAACTCACGAAGAGTCGTCAGCTTGTCGACCGCGGCCAGCTGCTGATCGGACAGTTGGTCACAACCCGCGAGGCTGAGCCGGGTCAGTCCTCGGCACGCGGCGATGCTCGCCATGCCATCGCTGCCGAATCGGCGCAGCCCGACCAACTCAAGGTCACGCAACGCGAGCATCTTCGGCAACACGCGCAAGCCTGCGTCGTCGACCGGCGCGCTCGACACGTCCAGCACGCGCAGGCGGGTCAGGTTGGCCAGACCTGCCATGCCGGAGCCATCCCACTTCATCACGTTGCCGAGATCCAATTCCTCGAGGGAAGTCATCGTCGCCAGCAACCGCATCGACTCGACCGTGAAGCCATCGTGGTCGTCACGGATGTAGGACAGCCCGCGCAAGTTGCTTCGCTTGGCGAGCAGCTTGGTCGCCATGTCGCCGTACTTGCGCACCTCGATGTATTCGACGCTCTGCGGCAAGGCTTCCAGCTCCGAGAGCGAACGCACAACGTGATAGAACGGCTGGTCGAGCCGATGCTCGTAGCGAGAATGCAGCGCTGCCACCGCGCGCGCAAAGTCGGCGTCGTCGCCGTGCCTGGCGCGAACATGCTTGCCCGTTTGCATCAAGCTCTCAGCCATGGCGACGGTCAGCCACGGTGCATCGCCAAGTTCGAGATGCCGCAGTTGACGAGCGGCACGCAGCAATTCGAAACAGTGCTCGCTAAGACGGCAGCCATCGAGCGCGAGTTTACGCAGCGATGGCAACGCAATCAGTTCGGCGACACTGACGTCATCAACGTTGACGCAGCCACTGAGCCGCACTTCGCGCAGCCCCGGCAGGCGTGTGCGCAAGGTATGGCCGACTGCCGACGTCAGCGTTTTGCTGTCCTTGACACTGAGCATCGTCAACTGTGGGCACTGGTCGATGAGCTGCTCGACAGCCACGTCGCCAAGCCGCAACAACTCGACGGCTTCGGCGGTGCGTGGCAGATGCGCGATCTCGGCCAACGACGACACGACCAGCACTTGCGGCCTGTTCGCTTCATCCATTTCGGAATCTTGACTGGTCAGCAACAACCACGTCACCACCGACAGGCCAAGCAGCGCCAGCGCTGCCGACAGCAACGACGGACGACCTCGCGCCGGCATCACATAGGCCGACGACGAGGCAGCGCTGGCATGGCGCGCCACCACCGCACCGACAACATCTGGCGCCTGCTCGCCGCGAGCAAGCTCGCCGGTCGCCCAGTCGAGCTTGCGCTGCAGTGCTTCGTCTTGCTTGTCTGAATCACCACTCATCTTGCTACTCCCTGCATTCGCGTTTCGATGCACTTCCGCAAACCCGACCGCAATCGCTGCAACAGCGTCTTGAGTCCTGTTTCCTTGAGGCCGAGCTGGCTCGCGACTTCCGCACGACTGCGCGACTCGCGATAGAACAACTTCACAACCTCGCTTGAGCGACCATCAAGCTGCTGCAAGCATTGCTGCAATGCCTGCAACCAGCCGGCGCCATCATCCGCATCGCAGTCGGCGTGCCACAGCTGATCCGCCGCTTCGATCAAGGCAGCTTCTCGCCGACCGAGATCCCGCCGATGCCGCAAGAACAGGTTCTTGGCGCAGCCCCGCAAGAAGGACGCGACCGCCGCCGTGCCGCGATCTTCGACCAGCTTGTCAAACGCCACCAAGAACGTCTCTTGCAGCAGATCATCGGCCACGTCAACCGGAGCACCGAGTGCCCGCAAGTATCGCCAGACCCCGACCTGGTGGCGGCGGACGAGCGTCTCGAGGTCGATGCGGGGAGGCGTCACGTTTGGCAGTCTAAGAGTCGCAGTTGACACGCCATTGCATCGCCTGGGTGAGGCTAGGGGTATTCACAAATCTGGCATTGGCAGCGCAGTGAGCCGCAATAGCAGTCGAGCGCCGCAATCCCTGCGCCAAGGGGTTCTCACCGCCCGCGCATGGAAGATCCGGCTGGGATCACGTCGTCGGGGAACCAAGTTCGTGCATGTCGTAGAATGCGGCCGCATGCACCGTTCGCCCCTTCAAACCTCCTTGCTGGCCACGGCACTCGTCGCGCTGGCCGGATGCACCGGCACCGACATCGAACGGACCGGTTCGGCCACTAGCCCCATCACTATGACCTCATCGCAGCCAAGCAATGCCGCGGCAGCCACGACCAAGTTGCCGCGAATCGATACCGAAGCACCCGCTGAGTTCCAAACTGCGACGTTCGCACTGGGTTGATTCTGGGGCCCTGACTCCCGGTTCGGGAGTCTCGATGGCGTGCTTCGCACCCGCGTCGGCTACTGCGGTGGCTCGACCAAGAGCCCGACGTATCGCTCGATCGGCGATCACGCCGAGACGATTCAAATTGACTTCGACCCCAAGCGCATCCGCTACGAACAGCTGCTCGAGCTGTTCTGGACGACGCACAACCCGTGTCGCAATGCATGGAGTCGCCAATACATGTCGGCGGTGTTCTATGCCGACGAGGCGCAGCGGGAAGCGATCGACGCGACGCGGCGCAAGTTCGTCAAGATGCCGGATCAGGTGCAAACCGAAATCGCGCCGCTCGAGACGTTCTGGATCGCCGAGGACTATCACCAGAAGTATCGCTTGCGCCACGAGAGTGCGCTCGTCGACGAGTTGCAGGCGATCTATCCCAACGAGCCGGACTTCATCAATTCCACGGCGGCGGCCAGACTCAACGGCTACCTCGATGGCCATGGCAGCAAGCAGCAACTCGATCGGGAGATCGACAAGCTTGGCCTGTCCGGAGAAGGCCAGGCGCTGCTTCGCAAGCACGTTCGCTAGGCGCCAGCAGCCGGAATCTGTGGTGTGAACCGGGTACGGTACGCACGTTTTGGTTAGTGGATCAGGTGGCCGTCGTACCAGACGGATTGGATGGTGCGGAGGACGGCGATGTCTTTGAGCGGGTCCGCGGTTAGGACTACGAAGCCTAGGGAGCCTTCGCGGAGGGGGCCGAGGCCGGGGGTGCCTAGGACGGTGGCGGCGATGGTGGTGGCGGCGGCTAGCGCTTGCTGGGTGGTCATGCCGTATTCGACCATCAGCTCGAGCTCGTGGGCGTTGTCGCCGTGGGTGAAGACGCCCGCATCGCTGCCGCAGGCGATGGTGACGCCGGCGGCCAGGGCTTGTTGGAAGCCGATCTTGGCGGCGTTGAGGCGCTTTACGATTGGGCCCTTGCGGCCGGCGTATTCGACGATGGCTTCGTTGGCGGCCAGGCAGGGGCAGAGCACGACGCCGCGCTCGCGCATCAGGTCGAAGGTGGCCTTGCTGCCACCTGAACCGTGCTCGATCGTTGCGACGCCAGCCAGGGTGGCGCGGCGCATGCCTTCGTTGGTGCTCGCGTGGGCGGCGACGCGGCAGCCCAAGCGCTTGGCCTCGACACACAGTGCCGTGAGTTCTTCTAGCGAGAAGGTTGGTGCGACGCCGCCGTTGGGTCCGTAGCCATAGTCTGCGTAGACCTTGATCCAAGTGGCGCCACCGGCGACTTGATCGCGAACGGCTTGCTCGATCTCTTCGATGCCGGCAACTGGCTGCGCGCCTTTCTTGACGCTGGGGTCATTGGGCGATGGGCCGTAGCGGCCGCGTTGCACGATGGCACGAGTGGTAGGGTAGACGAGCGGTCCGCGCACGGTCCCTTCTTTGATCGCGTTGGCCAAGTCGACATCGGTGTAACCAGCTCCTTCGGTCCCAAGGTCGCGAATGGCCAAGAAGCCCGCCGCCAAGGTGTTCTCGGCAAACCGCGCGCCGCGCAACATGCGCAAGCCGTCGGAGGTCTTGAGGACCTGGTCGTTCCACTTTTCGATGTTGTAGGGGCGCAACAGCAGGTGGGTGTGCAGGTCGATCATGCCGGGAATGACCCAGCAGGCGCCGAGATCGCGGTCGACGAACTCGTCGGTGGCTTCCTTGCGCACTTGCACGACGCGGTGACCCAAGGTGACGACGACCATGTCCTTGCGCCAGGACTTGCCGTCCTCGGACAGCACGTTCGCACACCGCCAGACTTCGGGTAGCTGCGCGGTTGCGGCAGCGCCAAGAACGAGAACAGTCAGCAGCGACAGCATGGGGATGCGCATCACGACATCATCGCCGGGAGCCGCCACACCGCCAATGCCTTCGCAATTGCGCGGCTACAACATCGGCTATCGTGAGGCGGGCTACATGGGCGCCGACTGTATTGAGTGCCGACTACATTGAGCGCCGACTGCAATGCGTGCCGACTACAATGCGTGCCGACTACAATGGCCGCGTCGGTACGCGGCGCAGGAACCACGTGAAGTAGTAGAACAGCGGCGTGTCGGCGAGCGCGACCAATGCCTTGAACAGCCACAGGTCCAAGATGATTGCCAACATCTCGTTGCCCGGCTTGACGCCCCAGAAAAGCACCAACACGACCAGCGCCGAATCGAGCAACTGCGACACGATGGTCGACGCGTTATTGCGAAGCCACAGGTGCTTACCCTTGGTCAGGTCGCGCCAGAAATGGAACAATCGCACGTCGAGAAACTGCGCCACCAAGTAGGCCGCCATCGACGCGGAGATCACGCGCCAGGTGTTGCCAAAGGTCGCTCGATAGGTCTCCTGGCTTACGGGACTGTCCTTGATCGCCTCAAACTGCCCGCCGAGCCACAAGGCGAGCAACGCAAACAACGACGCGGCAAAGCCCGCCATGACGACACGGTTGGCGCGCCTGCGGCCGTAGAGCTCCGACAACAAATCCGTTGCCAAGAACGTGATCGGATACGGCAACGCGCCCGCCGACAACGTGAACACCTTGAAGCCGAGGTCGACGGTCAAGAACTTGTTCGCGATCAGGTTGCAGACGACCAGCGACGACAAGAACACTGCTGCCAACACGAGGAACACCGTGTCGACCGGGCGATGCTCTGGGTTCTCGAGGTCGTCCGCGGTCATTCGCTATTCCCAACGCAGGCTTTCGATGAACTCGATCACACCGCCACAGGACACCTGGTGGCACGCGACGCAGTTGCTGATGATCGCGTTGTAGTTGTGCTTGCTCGGCGCCGAGTCGAAGTTGCGCACGACCCCGAGGTAGGCCTGCGCCCGCGCGTCAAACGCTTCGTCGCGTTCGGCTGGCACCGTCGGCCACGCGCAACGCATCGAACGATGCACGGGGAATAGCGGCTCGACCGGTTCGCCGGCTTCGACCAGCAAGCGCGCATCGCGCAAGCCATCGACGAAGGCGCGCATCAACACGGCCAGTTCGCTGTCGCCGTTGGGATTGCGCTGGGACTTGATCAGGTTGCCGGGGCTGCCGGGCTTGCTTGGATCGAGCACCGTCTGCAGGTTGCAGTCCGAATCGTCGAGCACTTCCGGTTGCGGATTGGCCCCATTCGGAGAACCCGGGTTGGACTTGGCACCATTGACGTCCATGTCGGCCGACGCATCCTCGGAGCAACCGGCAAACAGGGCGAGAGAACACAGCAGCAGAGATCGTTTCACAGCGATCGCGATGCTCCGCGCCGCGACCCGTTGACGCAAGCGTCAGAACGAGATCACGGCCAAAGCACGCGGTGCAGCGAGACGGTGTCGAGCAGCACCCGTCCCCGCGTAACGTTGGCACGGAACGTAACCAAGGGCGCGAAGTTCGGGTTGACCTAGGCGCTGGCGGATCCCAAGAGCAGCACTTCGGCGGCAATGCTCGGAGCCTGCGCGACGGCCAATCCAGCCGACGCGGTCAACAGACCGAAAATGTTGGCGCGACTAGTCATTGGTAATCTCTATCCACGGGTCACGGTCACTCCGGGTGACGTAACCCACCAAAGCTCCATGACAGCGGGGGCTCCCGCACGGTAGCTTGCAGCAAACCGTGTCAGAATCCGGGTTTGCCGGGCGTTCACGGCGCATAGTCGCTATTGTGCTCGCCCCGTTCTTCGGACTTATATGCGCGACAAGATCAACATCGGTTATGGCCAGGGATTCTGGGGCGACTCAATCCTGGGCCCGGTGCGTCTAGTGAGCGAAGGCCCGCTGGACTACCTCGCCCTCGACTACCTGGCCGAGGTCACGATGAGCATCATGCAGAAGCTCAAGGGTCGAGATCCGGCTGCCGGATACGCGACCGACTTCGTGCAGATGCTCGACCGCACCCTGCCCGAGATCCACGACAAGGGCATCAAGGTCATCGCCAACGCCGGCGGCGTAAACCCCGATGGCTGCCTGCAGGCGGTGCTTGAGCTTGCTCGCAAGAAGGGCATCAAGGGCCTCAAGGTCGGTGTCATCGACGGCGACGACATCCTCGCCCGCATCCCCGAACTGGCGAAGAACGGCCACGCGATGAAGAACATGGACGACGGCCGGCCGTTGTCCGAGATCCAAGACAAGCTACTCAGCGCCAACGCCTACATCGGCGCATTCGCCGTAGCAGAATGCCTGGCTGCTGGCGCCCAGATCGTCATCGCCGGCCGCGTCACCGACCCCGCCCTCGTCGGTGGCCCGTTGATCCACGAGTTTGGATGGTCCCCCGAGGACTACGACAAGCTCGCTGCCAGCACCGTCGCCGGCCATATCGCCGAATGCGGCGCCCAGTGCACCGGTGGCAACTACACCAACTGGCGCGAGGTAAAGGACTTCGTGCGAATTGGTTACCCCGTTATCGAAGCGCAGCCCGACGGCACCTTCGTAGTCACCAAGCACGACGGCACCGGGGGCATGGTCACCCGCAATACGGTCGTTTCTCAGCTGCTCTACGAGATGGGCGACCCCAACCGCTACCTCGGCCCGGACTGCGCGGCAGACTTCACCAGCGCCGTGGTCGAAGAGATCGGCAAGGACCGCGTGCAGGTCTCAGGAGTCAAAGGCTCTGCCCCGACAGACACTTACAAGGTCTCGCTGAGCTACCAAAACGGCTACAAGGCGGTCGGCCAACTGACCGTCGCCGGCCCGGACGCCATCGAAAAGGCCAAGCTGTGCGCCGACATCGTCTGGGGCCGCCTGGCCTTGGACGGCTGCGAGTTCACCGACGAAGAGAAGATGGTCGAGTTCGTTGGCGCCGGCGTCACCCATGCCGGCATCCTCGAGAGCACCAACCCGCCGGAAGTCGTGATGCGAATCGGCGTCAAGAGTGCTGACAAGGCCAAGGTCAACCGCTTCGGTTCGGAGGTCGTGCCGCTGGTCACCTCAGGCCCACCGGGCGTCACCGGCTTCGCTGGCGGCCGCCCCAAGGCGACCGACATCGTCGGCTACTGGCCGGCGCTGCTCGAGAAAAGCCAAGTTCAGACCCGCGTTCGCGTGGAGGAGTCGTAAATGGCTATGGTCAAACTCAGTGAGTTCGCGATGGCGCGCAGCGGTGACAAGGGCGACGGCAGCAATGTCGGCATCTTCGTCACCAACGACGCTGATTACGAAGTCATCAAGCGTGAACTTACTGTCGACCGAGTGCGTAAGCACTTTGACAAGATCTGCTTCGGGGAAATCACCCGCTTCGAAGCACCGAATATCCTGGCTCTCAATTTCCTGCTGCGAGATTCACTCGGTGGCGGCGGGAGTGAGAGCCTGAAGACTGATGCGCAAGGCAAGACTCACGGGCTGGGATTGCTCGAGATGGAAGTCGAGCGATAGACGCAACCCTTGCACTGACCGCCACTAGCGGATGGAGTAAATATCAATGGCAAAGAAACGGACCCCACAGACGTTTGAGAAGCGTGCACGCGAACGCGATAAGCAGATGAAGCGTGACGCCAAGAAGGCTGAGCGGTTGGCACGCAGTGCGAGCCGCCGCGATGGCACGTGGGATGTCGGTCCGACCATGGGCCTTGAGAACCCGGAGCGGCTTGCCGACGAGGAAGCAGAGCGTCAGCGCATCATTCGCGAGAAGCGGGAGAAGGCTGAGCGCCAAGCACAGCTAGAGCGCAGCGGCCCGGCACAACCGGACCAAAAGCCTGCACCGCAGCGACCGTCGTCGCCGCGTCCCCCGTCGACGCCAGCGCCGTCGCCTTCGCGAGAATAGGCTCGCAAGTCGTAGCTCGCCGGTGATGGCAACCAGCATTGCCACCCGGCGCTGCTACCAAGGGTCGCTTGCCAGAGCGACGCCACGCTGAGCAGCGGCCAGGATCCATCGGCCGCGCCGGCCGCGCCAGCAAACTGAGCTGGGCTGCTGCGCCGAGCTGTCACTTCAAGCCAGTAACGCGATCCTCAGCAGCCTCGTCCGCACCAGAACTGTGCTGCCCCAGCTCGGCGGAGGCGCTCCGGGGACACCGGATGCACCGAGCGGCTGCCGACTGCCGACTGCCGGCTGCCGACTGGCGGCTGCCGACTGCCGGCTGGCGGCTGCCGGCTGGCGACTAGCGCTTCGGGCCCAGCGGCAGCAGCTCAAGCCGCCGGAACTGGCAGGGTGCACCTTCGGCCTGGATCGCGATCTGGCCCTGGTCAGCCGTGCAGTCGAAGCCGTTGTTGACGTGCTCACCGTTGACCCAGATGTCGATGCTCGAGCCGCGACACTCGATTTCCATCGTGTTCCATTCGCCGACCTCGCGCTCCGAACCCTCGGTCAGGTTCTTGATGCGGCGCGAGTCGCCCTCGTTGCCGCCCCACTTTTCCTTCGGGCCGTTGCGACGCTTGGCCATGTCCGGCACCGAGATGTTTTCGCCGATGCACCAGAAGTCGCCGGCGTTGTTGACGTGCAGTTGGCACTCAATCGACCGCGGGAACATCTTGTAGAGCATGCGCGGCTCCGAGGCGTGCACCAGCACGCCACAGTTGCCTGGCTTCGCTGGCCACCGCCATTCGACGCACAGCTTGTAGTCGCGGTAGGACTCGTTGCTGATCAGGTGGCCCTGCGGCGAACCGTGGCTGATCAACATGCCGTTGCGAACGCTAAACGACGGCCCGAGGTCCGGATTGTCGTCGGCGTCGGGAATGTCCGTGTGCCAGTTGCTGAGGTCGCGACCGTTGAACAGAACCGGCATCGAGCCGCAGGAGGTGAGAAGCGCGAGCAGCGCGAGAGAGAGCGCAATCTTCATAGACGAACCAAGGGCATGGGGCCCTCATATGTATCCTTGCCAGCGCCATGATCGAACCACGAACCGAGATCGTGCTGCCCGGCAAGCCGATGACGGAGACGCTGACGTTCTTCCGGGAGACGCTTGGATTCCAGCTCGAAACCATCATGCCGGCCGATGCCCCGCAAATGGCGCGGCTGTCCGGGGGCGGACTGCGCCTCGAACTCGACGCAGCCTACGCCGGCGATCCAGGTTTGCTGCAGATGACCAGCGATACGGCGCGCGACGAACTGGTGGCGCCCAACGGCACCCGAATCCGGTTCGTCCGGGCCAAGCAACCGCTGACGATCCCCGCAGCTGGCGGCGCGGCGGTGATCACACCACACGCCACTGGCGACGACTGGGGCATCGGCCGGGCTGGCATGCTCTACCGCGACCTGATTCCGAGCCGGATGAACGGTCACCTGATCGCCTCGCACATCCGCATCCCTGACGGTGGGCCGGTGCCCGACAACGTGCACTTCCACGATGTGCGATTCCAGATGATCTACTGCTACCGCGGCTGGGTGCGACTGGTCTACGAAGACCAAGGCGAGCCGTTCGTCATGCATGCGGGCGACTGCGTGCTGCAGCCACCCGAGATTCGCCACCGCGTGCTCGAAGCATCGCAGGGTCTCGAAGTCATCGAACTCGCGTGTCCGTCGGCACACTTGACGACGATTGACCACCAGCTCGAATTGCCGACCGCCAGCCGGCGCCCCGAGCGCGACTGGTCTGGCCAACGGTTCCACTTCCACCAGCACGCGCAGGCGGAATGGACGACCGATGCGACTACGGGTTGGTCGACCGCCGACGTCGGCATCGCCGAGGCGACCCAACAGATTGCGGACGTCGACGTCTTGCGGGCAGCCGGCGATGCGGTTCTGACCGACAGCCGTCTGTCGTTCGTGTTCGTGCTCACCGGTTCGTGTCAAATCACGATCGACGCAGCGCCTGCAGCCAAACTCGCGGCTGCAGACTGCGCGACGATTCCCGGCGGCACGGCGTTCGCGTTGCAAGCTTGCTCTAGCGACCTGCAATTGCTGCGCGTCCGGCTCGGCTAGCCCTCCCCATATCTGACCAGCAACTTGGCTAGGCGAGCGCTGCCAATGCCGCGGCCTCGGCATGGATGTGTGCCGTATCGAACAACGGCACCGGCGAATCCTCTGGCCGCAGCAGCAGGCCGATCTCGGTGCACCCGAGGATCACGCCCTGGGCACCATCCGCGATCAACGCGGCCACGATGCGTGCATACTCCGCGCGCGATGCCGCATCGATCGTGCCGCGGCACAACTCTTCGTAGATGACGCGGTGCACGATGGTGCGATCGTCGGCATTGGGCGTCACTACCGAGAGGCCGTGATTGCTCTCCAGCCGGCCGCGATAGAACTGCTCTTCCATCGTGAAGCGCGTGCCAAGCAACCCGATGCGGTCGATGCCTTGCGCCTTGATGCGCGCCGCCGTGGCATCCGCGATATGCAAGAACGGCAAGCTGGTGGCCGCTTCGATCTGTGGCGCCACGATGTGCATCGTATTCGTGCACAGCACCAACAAGTCGGCGCCAGCACGTTCGATGGACTTAGCCGCATCCGCCAGGATCACGCCCGTTTCGTGCCATTTGCCAGCATGTTGCAGTTCTTGGATCTCATGGAACTCGACGCTGTGCAGCGCGATGCGCGCCGAGTGCAAGCCACCAAGCTTTTGCCCGACGATGCGATTGATCGTCTGGTAGTAGGTGACGGTCGACTCCCAGCTCATGCCGCCGAGCAGGCCAATGGTCTTCATGCGTTGAGCGTAGGATCGGTGGCGACATTCATCCAGGTCAGCTCGTGCTTGTTGTGGTGCAAGTGCACGATTCTCGAACCCGGAATATCCGCGAACGATCTGGCGATCGCGTGCTCATCGCTGCCCTGGAACTTGATCGTGCACAGGAAGTTCTTCGCCATGCCGGCATCCCGCCAGCGAGTCACCAGATCAAACAGGCGCTTTGGGTAGCAGATCACATCGCTGAATAACCAATCGACCGGACCGACTTCCTTCGGGTCGAGGCCGAACGCACTCTCGGTCCGCACTTCGACATTGGGCAACGCCGTGATCGCCGGATCCAACTCGGCCTTGTCGATCGCAAGTACGGACGCGCCCAGCATCTGCAGCACCCAGGTCCAACCACCAGGCGATGCCCCGAGGTCGATGCAGCGTTCTCCAGCAACCGGATGACGTCCCGCCAACGCGAGCCCCTCCCAAAGCTTGCGGTAGGCACGACTCGGCGGCCCGACCTTGTGCTCTTCAAACTCCAACTCGCCGTTGCCGAACGGTGATGAGCAGCGCGCGCTCGCCAACATCAAATCCGATTCCCACAGGGTCCAAGCGCCCATCGGCGACGTCGGCACTTCGAACGGAAACGGCCGCGGCTTGTTTCGCAACGGTGGCAGCTTGCCTTCGAGCAGCGATGCGCGCCGGAAGAAATCGGTCGCATACAGCGCCCAATTGCGCTGCATCGAGCGCAGCCATTTGGCGCCGTCGCCAATCGATGCGATGCGCCGCTGTTGCAAATCGAGCCAGACGTTGGCCGCCCACCAGGCCGCTTCGTCACACGGCTCCGTGGCGAGCACCAGCCGGTCGCGCACTGCTACGACGCGTTTGCCAAGCGCCGTTGTGATGGGGTCGACCAACCCCTCGGGTGCCAAATAGGCGACAGTTGCAGCGCTGACGGGAGAACTCACGGGCGGCGAGCCTAGCGCCATCACGACCCCGCCACGAGTGGCAACACCCGCCGTTTGCCTCGAGCTTCAGCTTTGCGTCGAGCAAGCACGCTCTGGGCAGTATCCTCTACCGAAGCGATATCCCCCACCGCCCCCGATGTCCGCCGATTCCGACGCCAACCCACCTGCCGACAACGCCAACTCGTTCGACGACCAAGTCGAGGCGTTGTTGTTTGCATGCCTGGAAGCCGAGCAGCCAAACGAGGCGATCGAAGCAGCCGCAACCGCTCACCCGAAGCTCGCCGAAGCATTGCGCCGCGCCTACAGCGAGATGCTGCGCTTCGACTTGGTCGGTTCGACCTCATCGAGTGCATCCGCGCAACTGGCGTTGCCAGCCGATTCGGTGCCAGAACAACTCGGCGAGTACCGGCTGCTGAACCGATTGGGTGCCGGCGGCATGGGCGTGGTCTACCTGGCCCGCGACGACGTGCTGCAACGAACGGTTGCGCTAAAACTGATTCGGCCTGAGCACCTCTACATGCCCGGCGCGCGCGAACGCTTCCAACGCGAAGTCGAGACGATCGCGCGCTTGCAGCACCCCGGCATCGTGCCGATCTACGGCGTCGGCAAATCGGACGGCATGCCGTACTTCACGATGCAGCACATTCGCGGCTGCTCGATGTCGACCGCGCTCACGGAGCTGCAAGCGGCGAACACTCCTCCTGAAGGACGGCGTCTGCTAGAGCTTGCTGCCGACCAGGCCAACGCTTCACCCACTTCCGAATCGAGCAGCGGCAGCGGCAGCACGCACGGCATCGACACACTCAACTGGGCCGACACCTGCGTCAGCCTCGCCGCTCAAGTTGCCGCAGCACTTCATCACGCGCACGAACGTGGCGTGCTGCACCGCGACGTCAAGCCATCCAACATCCTATTGACGACCGAAGGCCGCGCCATGCTCGTCGACTTCGGGCTGGCCTGGGCGGACGATACCGATCAACGATTGACACAGTCCGCGAGCCAGCTCGGTTCGCTGCCTTACCTGCCACCCGAACACATCGGCGGCAAGGCGACAGATCCCAGCCGTGCGGCGGATGTCTACTCCCTCGGCGTGACGCTGTATGAGATGCTGACGCTGCGCAATCCGTTCCTTGGCAAGAACGGCGAAGAAACCCGCCGCAACATCCTCGGCGCCCGGCCACTGCGCTTGCGGACCGAGCAACGTGGCGTTTCGTGGGAACTGGAAACCGTCTGCATGACGGCGCTCGACCCCGATCCGAGCAAGCGCTACCGCACGATGCTCGAGTTCCAACGGGACCTTGAGCGCGTTCGCAACCGCGAGTCGATCGAAGCGCGGCGGCCAGGCGTGCTGCGCCGAACGCGCCGCTGGGCGCAACGACACCCAACCATCGTGGCGGCCATGACGGTGGCCTTGCTGAGTTCGATGGCCGCCTTGGTCGTGTTCTTCATTCAAGAACGCACTGCGCGCGCCCAGTCCGACAGCCTGCGCAACACCGCCGAAGTCGAGCGCTACGCGGCGCTGGTGTCCAATGCCGACATCGAACTGCGCGCCGGCAGCCGACCCGAACGTGCGCGTTTGAAGCTCGCGCAGTGCCGCGAAGAAGACCGTGGCTGGGAGTGGTCCCACCTCGAATTCGTCAGCGACCAGGCAGTGACACCTGCTGCGCACGCGGATGGGGTCATCCAAGACCTGACGTGGCTTCCCGACGGCGAGAACTTCCTGATCGCCACACAGGACAAAGAACTGATCTGCAGATCACGCACGCAACGTGAGCTGTGGCGTATCTCCGACCTGGCAACGTCGAGCTTTGTGTTCCGCAAGACGGCGCGCGGTCACGAGCTGATCTGCGGTCGGCTCACCGCCGAGCTGTGGGTGCACGACACCCTGACCGGCAAACCGGTGCAGGCGTTCGACAACACCAACAGCAAACTGGTCGGCGAATTGACGACGCTGGTCGCATCGCCGGACGGCTCACGCATCTACTCCACCTGTAGCGACGGCAACGTTTCGGTCTGGGATGCCGAAACCCGCAGCTTCCTGCAGAACTTCGGCAAGCATCAGGCGCAGGCCCACAGCCTCGCGATCAGCCCCGATGGCTCACGCATCGCAACCGGCGGCTTCGACAAGACCGTCAAGGTGTTCGACACCAACACCCTGACTGAGACCAACGAGTTTCAGATCTACCACTGGGGCCTGGACCTGTCGTTCGCCGCCGACTCGCGGCACCTGGTGCTCACCGATGGTTTGCAGATGCAGGTCGTCGACCTCGACAGCGAGACACCAACGCAACGGCCACTCGATCCAACTCACAGGACCGTGCTCGCGGTCAAGTGCAGCCCCGACGGCAAGCTGGTCGCGGCTTCGGTCGAACGGCGTGTCCTGCACATCTATCAGGTATCAACCAAGCCACCATTCCGGATTCGCCGCATTGCGCGCCTGGCCGGCCACGAAGGGCTCCTTCAACACATCAGCTTCACGCCGGACAGCCAGAGCATCCTGACCGGCAGCACCGACCAGACCGTTCGCATCTGGAGTCACGCACATTGCGCCGAACTCGCAACACGGCCACACCAGCGCATGGTGACCGGCGTGGTGTTCGGACCCGACGACACGGTGATCAGCTCGGATTCGCGCGGCAACATCTGCGAGACAGAGAGCGATGGCAGCTTCCAGTCTCTGGCAACGACAGATGGGCAATCGGCGCACAGCGAGTCCGTCGTGGCTCTGCTGACGACCGGCGACGAGCGTTCCTTCTCGAGCATCGACAAGTCCGGCCGCTTGATCGACTGGTCCAACAAGGAAGATGGCTGGCAGGCCGTGCAGACAACCGAGACCGGTCTCGAGGCAACCGCCGCCACGACGCTGCCGTTCACTCCCGACAGCGGCTCGTTCTTGTTCCTCGGGCATGTTCCTGTAGTCGCAACCAAAGTCGGTGACATCCACGTGCTTGGCATCGGCCCGAAGCCGCGCACCTGGCACGCGCACGATGAGATCATCACGGCCATGGTTAGCGACGGCGTGCACATCTGGTCAGCCTGCGTCGCTGGCGAACTGAAGTGTTGGGACGGCCGAACCGGCGAACTCGTGCGCAGCGCCCCGAGCCATCCGGACTGGATTTCCTCACTGGTGATGGCGCCCGACGGAAGCTGGCTCGCATCGGGTTGCGCCGACACACGAATCCGCATCATTGACACCAAGACCGGCGAGGTCCGCCACACCATGGAAGGGCACGGCCGCGCGCCGATGACGATGGTCACCGACAAGACGGGTTCGCGCCTCATAAGCAGCGGTGGTTTCGATGCCGAGATTCGCTTTTGGCAACCGGACACCGGCCGCTGCGTGCTGAGCATGGGCCGCGGCGACTCGACGTTGGCGATGGCGTTCAACCAACGCACCGGCACACTCGCGCTCGGCGGCCGCCTCGGCCACCTGCACATGCTGCGAACCCGGACCGGCGGCGCGCGAGCGTTTTCGATGCGGCCGGCGCCACCAGACACACTGACTGCGCCGCCGGGCGGCCGCCGCCCCCGCTAGCCCGAGCCCATCGCGATACGGGAATCGCGGAGTCTCTCGCCAAGCCCAACATCTTCTTGCCGTGCATACCGCGTCGCTGCTGCTGAGTTTGCTGCCACAACTCACGCCGGGGCCGATCTACGGACCAACCGCGCCGACTTATGGCCCGCCGGAGCGGCTGTTGGTCGCGAGACTGCGCGAACAGGCACCGCATGTGCTGGCGCCCTTCGAAGCGGCTGCAGACACCTTGCAGGCATCGGTTGCTTTCCGACACCGTGCCAGTCTGGAGCTGCGCAGCTGGCTCCAGTCGACACATCCACAGTGGTTGCACATCGCTAGCTACTACGACCCGGCATCGCCGCACTGGCCCAAAGACTGGTCGTGGCCAACCACACCGTTGGCGCATGCGACGATGTGGCTGCGACTCGGCAAGCGCTGTGATGACCGGCAAATCGCCAACCACCCGGAAAAGACCGGCCGACAGATTCGTGAGCGGTTCATCGACGACACCACGTGCTATGCCAACGCGCTAGAACACGGGCCAGAAGGACATCTGGTGCTGCTCGCGGCGGCGGCGAACTCCGAGGCGATCCCCGCCTCGCGCATGCTGTGGCTGCTCGACCTTCGCGCGGCCTACCCATTCTTCACGTGTGAACTCGCGACGATGCCGCAGGCGCATGCGCTACTGCGAGAGCTCAGCAAGTCGGCCGAAGAAGCGATCTACCGCCCTGCGTTGCGCATGCTGGACCAGGCCATGCCCCATGGCGGATCGAGCCGAGAGCTGCTCGATTGGCTCATCCCCGAAGCCGCTCGCTTGCTCGCCAACCCGAACAACAAGTTCTCGTTCGACGACAACACCGGCTGCTTGGGTGGCCCGTACTGGCGCGCATCCTCGCGCGACTCGCTACTGGTTTCGATCGCCTCGCAAGCTGGTGACGCAACGCCCGTTGCCGCCTTGCTCGCGTATTGCGAGCCGTATCTGAAAGCACCAACGTTCCGCGACGCGACCAGTGACTTCGCATGGCAACTGATGACCCAAACCGCGCCACAGCTTGAGGACCAGGTGAAGCAACGGCTGCGGCAAATCGTCGTCAAACACACGCCCGAGGACGGCCATTCCAAGCAGCTATGCGAACGCCTGCTGAACGCGCTTGATGGCAAGCCCCACGTCGTAGTGAAACTTCCCGAATGGAAGCCGGGCCCCGCTACGATCGAAGTCGACGCCACCGAAGTTGCCCACAACCTCGAGCGCATCGGCAAGCTCGCGCGCATCTCACGCGACGACCACGAACCGCTGCGGCTGGCACTTCACAGCACCGTCGCCAAGCAACGCATCCAGGCGCTGCAACTCTGCCATGACATCCAAGTTTGGAGCCCCGAACTCGAAGCGCGCATCGTGATCGAGTCCAGCAATGAACAGGTCGCGGTTCGAACCGCTGCCTACCGCGCCCTGGCCACTCGTGACCGCGCGATCTGGCCGTGCGGCTGGCTCGTCTACGAAGTCATGTTCGACCCGGCCGAGTCCCTTCGCGCGCTATATGACGAGCTAACCCGCTAACCGCGCTCGGGCACGAACGGCACCGTCGGCGGCCGCTTGACGGCATCATCATAGAAGATATCGATCAAGAACCAGCCCAGCAGGAAGTCGGCGAACTCGGCCACGTTGAAGCCAACATGCGCTTGCCAGAACACCGGCGCGACGCCGACTTCGACGCCAAACATGTCGACGACGCGCTGCGCCGGCGTCAAGGCAAACGGCCCCTGATCATCGAGGTCGAACACGTCGGACAGCAGCAGCCACGACGTGACATCGTCATAGCCCTTCGGATCGGCGACGTGGTTGCCAGAAGTCCCGGTCGCGAACAGGCGCGAGAAATCCTGTCGGTAGCCGATCGGCCCGAGCGTCGTGAACGGAATTCCGGTGCCGTGATTGGTCATCACGTAGCCCGGCGTTTGCCACCACGTGTCCTTGCCGTAGCCGTAATCGGAATACCAACCACCGACAACGGCGGCAACGGGCCCGACCTTGACGTCGGCGCCAACGCCAAAGGCATCGCTCTGCCAGCGGTAGATGAAACAGTCTCCGAGGTCCGTCAGCCGCGCATCGAGGTAGCGACACGACCCGAATGGCAACAGCAGCACAGCAAGAGCGAGCAGACGCATTGGGACTGTTCTACTGGACGACGGGTCCTCGCTGCTACCATCACGCACAATGAGCAATGTCCTCGATCAGTTGCGCCAGCGCAGTAAGCAACGCAAGGCGCGCATCGTGCTGCCGGAGACCGGTGATGCGCGCACACATGCTGCACGCGACGAAATCGAACACCACGGCCTCGGCCAAGTCGTTTGGGTCGCAGATCCCGCCGCCGACCCGCGCTTCGACGAGATCACCGCACACGTGCTCGCGCGCCGCAAGCACAAGGGCGTGACCGTTGAGCAGGCTCGCGAACTGGCGAGGCAACCGCTGATTTTCGGCGCCGGCCTGGTCGCAACCGGCCACGCCGACTGCGGCGTCAGTGGCGCCGCCCATTCGACCGCCGACGTGATCCGCGCGGGGCTGATCTGTCTCGGCACCGCGCCCTCGATGCCGCTGGTGTCATCGATGTTCCTACTGGTGCGAGGCGATGAGGTGCTGTCGTTCGCAGACTGTGGCGTGGTGCCGGAGCCAGATGCCGAGCAACTGGTGCACATCGCCGCCGCCACCGCCAGCAACCACCAACTGTTTACCGGCAGCGAACCTCGCGTCGCGTTCTTGTCGTTCAGCACGCACGGCAGCGCCTCCCATGAAAGAGTCGACAAGATGCGCTCGGCCTGCGAACAGTTTCACGCGGCCCATCCCGGCATCGTCGCCGACGGCGAGCTGCAGTTCGACGCGGCTTACGTCGCTGCCGTCGCCGCGCACAAGTGCCCCGACAGCCCGCTCTCGGGCAGCGCCAACGTGTTTGTGTTCCCGGACCTGGATGCGGGCAACATCGCCTACAAGATGGCCGAACGCCTCGCCGGATTTGAGGCCTACGGGCCACTGCTCCAGGGACTCAGCAAGCCGTGGCTCGACCTGTCGCGCGGCTGTTCGGCGGACGACATCGTCGGCGTCGCGACCATCGCCAGTGCCATGCTGGGGTAGCCCGCGACAGAATCGGGGCGCATTGCCTCGACTGAGCAGCTTGCGCGATTGCATCGTGGCGTCGAGACTCGCGCTGACCCCCGCCATGAAGAAGATCCCGACCGCGTTCGCTTTCTGCCTGCTCCTGCTGCTCAGTGGCTGCCTTGAGATTGATGGCCAGGATGTCTACCTGCGCTACGACGAGGAGAACGATCGCATCGACGCGATGTTCGTGCACCGCGGCATCTTTGCAGAAGCTGGCGACGAAGACACCGCCGACGCCCTCAAGAAGGCGACGACCGATCTCGAGAACGCGATGGCAAGCGGCGAGTTCGTCTTCTGGAACAACTGGCCGCTGTCCTGCGATCCGAGCCGCGACTATGACGCGCCGCGCAACGCCCTCCTCAAGCACGTCGAAGTCGAGAACGGCGGACTGTTCACCGATCCCCAAGGGATCTTATGCGGCTACCAGTTCGTCCGGGTCAACAAGGCGAAGTCGTTCCTCAAGAAGCTCAATACGCTGCTCGAACTCGGCTTCCAGACAGCCACCGTCAAAGGCATCGCGCAACTCGGCAACAAGAAGCTCGACGCCGACAGCAAAGAGAACATCCGTGAGTTCCTGCGCGGCCGCGGCAAGTTCCTGACAATAGAACAGGGCCGCATCGAACTGCGTCTGCCGCTGTCGCAGAGCGACTTCCAGCGGTTCAAAGGCGCGATCGAAGGCCGCTTCATGGACAACATGCCGAACGAGATCACACGCCGCGAAGCCGTCGCCCAACGCCGCAAGGATGGCTTGTCGCCGACGAACACGAGTGTATCCAACGAGTCCGTCATGATTGAAGGCAGCGCACTCAGCAAAGAAATCGCTCGCGCGCCGACGTTCCGGTTCTTTTGGGACAACGACATCTCGATTGAGCGCACACTCGAAGTGACGACGATCGGGCTAGGTGTCGCAGGCGCAGAAGAGATCCAGGTCAAGAAGGCCTCGGCCGGCCTCTACCACGACGCGTTCCTGATGAAGCTGCGTGCCGACAAGTTCCAGATCGAAGACGGCCTGCCCGCCCAAGAACTGTTCCGCCGCTTCAACGAGTTCCAGGCGCGCGACGCCAAGCTGCCGACAAAGCTCGCCGCGAAGCGCGGCTGAGCCACGACCGCGCGCCCTACTCAGTCACGCGCTACTGAAGCACGCGCTTGGGGCACGCGCTACTGGGGCACGCGGAACACGTCGTCCGGCAACTCGGCACCAATGCCGGTGTTGCGGCGGATGATCACTGCCAACGTCTGGTTGTTGACGAACTCGACCATCGTTGTCGGCAGGTAGACTTCGTACCAGAAGCGATCGCCATCTCGAGCACGCTCGAACTGGTCGCCCAGAATCGCCCGCAGCGTGCGTCCAACCAACGCGCCAGGAGCAGGCCGCTCCGCGAGCAGGCCGACCCACGGATCGATGTCATCGACACTCGCATAGGCCTGCGACAGTCGCGACGCGATCAACGGATCCGGATGCAGATCGGTGAACCGCTGGGCCCGGGGGTGCCCGGTCGCCTCCCGCATATCGTTGTAGGAAGGCAAACCGTGGTCGCGACCGCGCTGGATGTTGAGTGCTGCCAGATCGAAACCACCGCTGCCGGGCGGCCCAAACAGGAAGTTGCGCACATCGTCGACAACGAACGGATCGATCGCCTGGGCACGTTGTGCCGCGAGCCCACGCAACACCGGGTCGATCCCGGTTGCCAGCAACACCTGCGGATCAAAGAACGCATTGGCCAGCGGCAGCGGTCCAAGCGGGTGCGGCTGCCCATATGCATCCAATCGCAACAGCTGCGGCGAGAGCATCGTGTGGCCGACCCGATAGGCCGCTGTGGCGAACGCGTTGCTGATGCCCGGATCCACCGAAGGCCGATAGCCTCGGTAATCCGCTAGCGCATCGCGGCCGAGCAAGACCGGCAAGAACTCGCGATACGTGATGGCCTGCATCTCCGCAGCAACAACACAGCGCGCCAGTTCGTAGATATCATCGCCGCTCAGGCCAGGCAGCGCGTCGCCGACGATCCCAGCCCAGGCGTTGTGTTCACGGACAAACACCGTATGCATCGCCGTCAGCGCAATCTGCTCGTTGGCACGCACATCGCCCGCCAAGAACAACGTCGACGATGTACCGCCAGCGTTCGGCAGGCCATGAACGTTGAACGGCAGCATGTCGTCGGCACTAGTCAACAACCTGCCGGTGCCGTCCAACGTGCGTAGCGCATCTTGACGCTCGGCATCCGAACCGTAGACGTTGGACGCATCGATCAGCGCGGTGATGAAGTTCACCTGCTGTCGCACGCCCTTCACCATCTCGTATCCGGAGCGGTTCATCGGGATTGTCTGCGTGCCAGTTTCAAAGGGATCGAACCAGGCATCGCCAAGTGGCACCGCGATGTCGAATGCTTCGCCAGGCCACACCCCGGGCGTCTCCACCAGGTCGTGGTCGAGAAACTGGCCCCATTGCCACACGAAGTCAGAGGCGCGGCGTGGGCTCAAGATCGAGCCGGGCGAGGCCGCAACCAGGTTGCTGATCTCGCGAGCGCTAGCGCGATTCGAACCGGAAGGCGATCCAGTGCTATCCGCGTAATCCGAACCGAGCGTGCGCAACATCGCCACTTCGGCGGCGCCCCACGATGGGTTCTGCAGATTGTTGCCATGGCCGTCGATGCTGCGAAACTCGAGCGGGAACACCGCGGGCTGAGCGATCGGATGGCCGCCGCCATGCCCCCGGTTGTTACCGGCGGAGCCATGGCCGCTACCGGCGGGGCCCTGGCCGCCGCGACCAGAACCACCAGAATGCTGCGCGACAACTGCACCGACCAGTGAGAGGACGATGCCCGTCAAGCGAACTACCAAAACCATGTTGCGTGCCTCCATGCGTTTGGGGCAGGAGCAAACCTGGAACGCACTGACCCGCGAACTGCACACGGCAGGAATCGGCAGCCGTGCCGATTCACAACGTGCAACGGTTCGCTGCACCCGCGTCGCACGCGTCACACAAGTCGCACAAGTCGCTCAGGATCGCAGGATGTTGCAGGTCTGCGTTTCCGAGTCGTACCACACTTCGACTTCGCCCGAGCGAAGCTGGCGAAGCACCGATTCAATCTTGACCGCCGAGTCCGTCATCTCGGTGCCATCCCTGGTTACGAACTCTTCGATGACCGAGCGCAGCGTGGCCATGGGAAGTCGCTCAAACGGGATTCGGATCCCGGGTTCGGGCGTCGGTTCGGATTCCATTTGAGATACGTGGCAGCGGGCAATTGACGGGAAGAGATCACAGCTTAGCACGTCTACTAACGGGTCCGCTTGCTCGAATAGCCCGCCACGCCGCGCGCCTCTCAGGTCAATAACCGCGCTGCGTCACCAGATACACCGCGAAGCTGCCGAGCCAGTGGCCGCCTTCATAGTGTTCGCCGGTGACGGCCTCGAGGCCGGCCTTGCGATGCGCAGCCGCCACATTGACCACGGCCGACCTGCGAACATCGTAGGCAGGCAAAGCATCGGCGATGCCTTCGAGCATCCAGGCGCGCGCCAGGTTCAAGCCGTCCAAATGCGCCAACTTGCCATCCGACTTGTCCGTCACGACTGCCGGCGCCAACTCAAAACGCTCCGTGATGTCTGGCAAGAAGCCGCCGAGCCAATCGGCAAACTCTGTCGCGGACAACACGCGCCGCATCAAGTCGGCCTCGGCCAGGCCTGGTGACAAGAAGTCTTGGCCGCCCGGTTCGAACGCGAACTTCCAATCGCGATCCGCCATGTAGAAGGCCTTGGCACGTTCGACCAACAACGCTTCAAACTCTCGATCCTCGACGGTGCGCGCCCAATCGAGCATCAAGCCCATCGCGAACGCCGTCTGGCTGTGCTCCCCCGTGCGGATCGCATGACTCAGCTTGGGCAGCCAAGCGGACAACCGGTCACGCACGGCCATGGTCAACGGCGCCAGGATCGAGGCAGCTTGCAGCGCCTGAATGTCCTGCCACTCACGCAGCTCTGCGTCCAGCTGCAGCAGCCAAGCGAGTCCGTAGGGCCGTTCCCACGAGGCACGGCCCTTGCCGTTGAAGTGCGCGACCTCGTCCGTGATGTTCGCAACGGTCAACGACCGCCAAAGGGCATCGCGCGCAGCCTCAGCAAACTTCGCATCGGGAAACCTGCGCGCCAACCGCGCCAGCAGCCAGTGACCGTGCACCGACGAGTGCCAATCAAAACAACCGTAGAACGCCGGCGTCAACTTGCGGGGCGGCTGGACGTCCCGATCGGACTGCATGACGTGGCTGATCTTGTTTGGGTATTCAAGGTGCACACACGCGAGTGCCAACTGCGCAAAACGATCTGCATGCTCCGCGGTAAACTCCTGCCGAGGCGCAGGCACTTGCGACGGTCGATCCTGAACTTTGCAGCCAGCCTGGAGCGCCACGAACGAAGCGATAAGGACAAGGGGCAAGCGCATGAAGATCGGCTCCTAGGATCGGTCGCGCAGGCGCAACTGGCCACACGCGGCCTGGGCATCGGGCCCGGACGAATCGCGAATCTTGGCGAGAATCCCGCGTGCTTTGACTTCATTGACCATCGCGACGATGCGTTCGCGATTCGGCGATGCAAACGACAAGCCGTCGACGGGGTTGTAGACGATGAAGTTGACGTAACCGCGCACGCCTTGCAGCAGGTCGCACAGCTTCTCGACATCCTCGGGACTGTCGTTGATGCCGCGTAGCAACGTCCATTCGATCTGGATCGGCGTGCCGATCTCGCGGCCGTATGCGTCTGCCGCTGCGACGATGTCCCGCAACGGATCCTTGTGAGCGCGCGGCAACAACTCGCTGCGCTTGGCTTCGTCGGCAGTGTGCAACGACAACGCGAGGCATGGGCGCACTTCGGCGGCCATCATCTTTTCCAGCGGCTTGACGCCACCGACCGTCGACAACGTCTGGCGGCGCGGCGAAATCATCAATTCGTCCTTCATGCGCGCGACGGCGGTCAACACGTTGTCGAGATTGTGCGACGGCTCGCCCATGCCCATGTAGACGACGCGGTCGATCGGCATTTGCCGGCGGGCATGCACAACCTGCTCGACGATCTCATCGGTCGTCAGATGCCGCTCGACACCAAACAACCCGGAAGCGCAAAACTTGCAGCCAACGGCACAACCGACCTGACTCGACACACAGCAGGCGCCCACCGGCATCGCCACGGTCTCAACCTTCTTGCCGTCCTCAAGCTGCAGCAGCAGCTTGACGGTGCCATCACTCGAACGCGTCTCTTCGCAGACGCTGGTGTGCAGCCCTTTGGCAAGCCACTCTTCCAGCAGCCCCAGTTCGACCGGCGACAACGTCAAACCCATGCGATGAAAATCGTCGGCCACCTGATCGGGCACGAACTCACCACACCCGATGCGCGCTTGCGCGACCAACCTGCGAGCCAACAGCGCCTTTGGACGCGGCAACACCGCAGTGATCGCCGACAAGCCCTTGCGCTGCTCTACCGACGCTTCGTCTACCATGCCTTCTGCGAACGCAACGTCGTGATGTGCGCAACGTGATGCGCACCATGCCACGCATACATCGCGACGATGTCATCGAGCGTCATCTCCCCGGATTCGCTGTGCTTGGCGCGGCGCTGGAAGACACGTTCGGGTTGCGAACGCAGACTGTCGACGAGTCGGGTGTGGATGCCTTGCAGGATCAGGAGCGAACTGCCAATCGGCGCATTCGCATCGACCATGCTCGCCCAGGCCTTCTCGTCGTAGGCCTGAATCGTCGGCATGTGCTCGCTGATCGTGAACTTGTGCCGACCATACGCATTGATGTGGCTGTCGGCGAGGTGGTGCACAACCTGCCGCAAGCTCCATCCGCCGGCGCGATACGGCGTATCGAGCTGGGTTTCGCTGAGTCCACGCACCGCGTCGTACAGCTGATTCGGCAACGCCGCCAGCGCCGTGAACGCCCGCTGACGCTCGTCGGAGGTCAGCTTGCCCTTCAGCTTCACTTGCCCAATTGGATAGCGAGGATCTACCACAGCTCTACGTCTCCTTTGTTTCGCCTGGCTTTGTTTCGGCAGCGACCACAACCACAAGTTCGGCACCTTGATCAACCGTCGCGCCGTTCTCGGTCGCAACCGATTGCACCTTGCCGGCGACACCTGCCGACAGCTTGTGCTCCATCTTCATCGCCGACACCACGACCAGCGTCTGGTCTGCTTCGACGACATCACCCGGCTTGCACATGACTTCGAGAACGGTGCCAGTCATCGGCGCGCGGACCGTGCCATCCGACACACCGCCGCCGCCGCCACTGCGACGCGAAGCCGGAGCTTCGAGTGTGTGCGTCTTGCCGTCGACGCGCACCATGTAGCTCTGCTTCGAGCCAGCGCCATAGGCGACTGTGCCCTTGTCGCCACCGCCAAGCCGCTGAACGCGCACCCCGCCATCGGCGAGTGCCCGCGCATCGTATTCGTAGCTCTTGTCACCGACGCGAACGCGGTACCGGTCGCCATCGATACTCTCAAGGTGCACGGCGACGGTTTCGCCATCGCGGACAAACTCACGGGAACATTTCATCGCGTCACCTCAAAGAGTCGGAAGCCACTCAGGTCTTGCCATACAGCAGTCGACCCTTGGGTCGATGCGCTCGAGTTCGCAGCATGGCCACCAGCACTACCGGACTGCCGCGCCAACGCCTGGCACAACACCGCGGCGGCAAGCACGTGATCATCGGGTGCCTCGTCGTCACCGGCAGCCAACTCCGGTCGGTGTGACAGCATGTCCGTGCTGATCGCTGCGGTGCGGAACGCTTCGTCGTCGACGATCCTGCGCAGGAAGTCGACATTGGTCGGGATGCCGAGATACACGGTGTCACGCAGCACCTGGCTCAACCGTTCGCATGCCATCGCGCGGTTCGGCGCCCACACAATCAGCTTGGCGAGCATCGAGTCGTAAAACGGCGGCACTTCCCAACCGGTGTAGACGCCGCTGTCGACGCGGATCCCGGGGCCATCTGCTTCGCGCACGAGCTCCAACAAACCGGCGGCGGGGATGTAGCCCTGCTCGGGCGACTCGGCGCAAATACGCGCTTCGATCGAGTGGCCGCGCGGCGACAAGTCCTTACCAGCGAGAAGTTCTTCGAGCTTGCCACCCGCGGCAACCTGCAATTGCAGATGGACCAGGTCGACCCCGGTCACCAACTCGGTCACGGGATGTTCGACCTGCAGCCGCGTGTTGACTTCGAGGAAGTAGAACTCGTCGTTGGCGTCGAGCAAGAACTCACACGTTCCGGCGTTGTCGTAGCCAACTCGCTTCGCAAGCGCGATCGCGGCGGCGCCCATGCGCTGGCGGAGTTCTTCGCTGACAACCGCCGACGGCGCTTCTTCGAGCACCTTTTGGTGGCGGCGCTGCACCGAACACTCACGCTCGTGCAGCGACACGGCATGGCCGTGCGAGTCCGCGATGAACTGGATTTCGATGTGTCGAGCCGGGAACACCGCGCGCTCCACGATCATGCGATCGTCACCGAACGAGTCGCGGGCTTCGCGACGTCCAGCGGCCAGCGCTTCGGCCAGGTCCTTTTCGTGTTCGACCCGACGCATACCGCGACCGCCACCACCGGCACTCGCCTTGAGCATCACCGGCATGCCAATCTGCTTGGCCACCTCGATCAGCTTCTCGTCGCCGTCGTCTTGCTCGGTGCCCGGAATCACCGGCACGCCAGCGGCCACCGCTTCTTCGCGCGCCGCCTTCTTGCCGCCGAGGCGATCCATCGCATCCGCATTGGGACCGATGAACGCCAATCCGGCCTCGCGGACCGCACGGACGAACGCACTGTTCTCGCTCAGGAAGCCATAGCCGGGATGAATCGCCTGGGCACCGGTCGACTTCGCAGCCGCCAACACCTTGTCGAAGTCGAGATAGCTCTCAGCGGCGGTATTGCCACCGAGCGCCACCACATGATCGGCCGCCAGCACGTGCGCGCACTTGGCATCGGCATCACTGTGCACGGCAACGGACTCGATACCGAGCTCGCGCAAACCGCGCATGATGCGCACTGCGATCTCACCGCGATTGGCGACGAGCACGCGTTGGAAGGGAGGTTGTTCTGCCATCTGAGCCCGAGACGATAGCCGGGCAGGCGCTCGCTTTCCTGCTCGACGTCAGATCAGGCGAATCCGCGTGAACGCCTGCTCGAGGACAAAAGCCACCTCGTCGGGGCGGGGCGTCGGCACGATCGCCCACGGTTGACCGTGGCGATAATCAACGAACACGGGATCTGGCAGCGCGCCGGATTTCATCCGAGCGATCCAAATGGCATCGCGGTCGACGGCAATCGCGACACCGTGACGCGTCCATCCAACCGTCGGATGACGCAGTCCGAGCCCGCGAACGACAAAACTCTGCAGATCGTCTTTGACGATGTCGACGGCACAGAAGCCCTCGTCAAAGCCGACGAGAACGAGTGGATTGCACGCTTCCTCGGATCGCACGATGCAGCGCCCCACTTGTGGCAAGGTACCCCGGCGCATACCCCCGGCACGATCAGCGATCACCACCTCGTCTCCCACCAGGAGCATCACACGGTCGCGCAGCGCGACCATCTCGACCACGAGCCCCAGTTCTTCCTGCAACTCGAGATCCGAGTCCTCAAACATGCCGACGAGGCTCATCGTATGGACCAGCTGCCGAGCGGCGGTACTGCGCTGAAGGACAAGACCATCTCCCGCCCAACGCAGCTCCCAAATCGAATCCTCATCGTCAACGGCCATAGCAATGCCTTCGAGGTCGAGACGATCCGTCCGCACTCCGCCATTCGTCAGCCACTCGAAACGCGCACTCCTGCTCGGCCCGTGGCTTCGCAATCCCATCAACGCACGACCACGGTGATGGGAACGATGCAACTGCATGTCCAGGCGCGGCTCCGACGTCAAGTCGACGCTGACCGTGCCATCGTCGCCCTCCCACGGATAGCTGTAGACGCGCGCCTCACCCGTGTCTCGATCGTGGCCGGCGAGCCAGAGCCCAGAGTCATCGACCGCCGCACTCTGCCACTTCACCGACTTGGCCGTCAACGCCACGTCCCCACGTTTCAAGCGCACCCGACCCGAGCGAGCGACAAACTCGGGTTGCTTCCATTTGGGTAGCAGTTCGTCGGTGACAACCCGTAGATCGTGCATCAAGACGCGATCCTGAGGCGAGCACTGACGCATCGCGGTCAGCAGCGAGATCGACGCAGAACCGGTCGCCATTGGCAGGTGCTCAGCAATGAGCTCGCGCACACGCGAGCGGCTCGCGTCGCGTACTTCGCCGGGGCCGACGCGCTGGGCATAGGCACCGAGCACCTTCGCCAAGTCAGCCACGCCAAGTTCTGAAACGCGTCGCGTCCGCACTGCGTGCAACACATCTGCGTGGTGACCAGCTTTGGCGGACAGCGCCAGCCACGCCGCGAACGCACCCCGGTGCCCGCGCGCCGCCTGTTCGTGCAGCAAAGCAAGGGCGCCATCCACATCTCGCAACCGTTCGGCACGGAGAATCGCTGCAGCCACCCACTGCTCGGCCTTCATCCGCACCTGCAGCTCCAGATCATAGAGCGCTCGGGCCTGCTCACCATGTCTGAGGATCAGCCGCAGATCTCCCGCGCGCTCGTAGTGCTGCAGGCCCTCTTCCAACTGGGCCGCCTCGAGCAAGTAGCCGCCTGCTACCAAACACCTCGAAGCCGACGCAGGGTCGTCAAGTCGCTCTTTGTAGAGCACCGCCGCTTCACGATGAAAGCCACCCTGCGCCAAAGTTTGCGCCGCTGCGCGCAAGTCACCCAACAAGTGCGCGAAGATATAGGCCGCGCGCCGATAGCGACCCGCAGCGATCTCGGCGTTTGCCAACTCGCGATACGACTGCGCCAGCCGCGTGTGCACATGCGATGGCAAATCCCAGAAATCGGCAGAACCACCGCCGCCGAGGTGCGACAAGTTGAACTCCGCGTCACGCTCCCCTAGCTGGTTTGCCGGCAGTGCTTCACCACGGTCGCCGCCGCCGCCACCAATCGGCAAGGCGAACCGCAGTCCCCGCGAAGGGTCGTCTTGCAGCAACTGCAACAACCGGTTCACTTCGCGCTCCCGCTGACTCTGGTCGCGCCAGTGACCGTGCGACTCGAAGCGTCGCGCCCATCCTTCGAGACGGTCGATCCACGTTTCTTTGTCAGCGGTGCGAGGCACACCGCGCGTCATAAAGAAGACACCGCGCGCCAACCAGCCACCGACGCCCGGCAAAAAACGCCGACCACCACTGCGCGGTTCGCCCGGCAACGGCGGCAACTTGTCGGGAGTCTGGTTCCCGATCTCGTCGCGATCTTGCTGAAACAACGCGCCCAGATCCGGGGCCGTGTTGGCGGTTACTTCAACGATGCCGCCAACAACCACGATGCCGGGCTGTGCTTGATCCCATTCATTGCTGGCAAACGTTGGCGCTTGTAGCAAGTCATCAAGACCGCGAACCTCATCAGGAGAGAAGGAAACGAATCCCGCTGACGGGTGGCACACCATCGTCCGCCCGCCACACAGATCGACCAACTCTTCGTCGCCGACCGGCGGCCACAACTCGGCATCCATCGGTAGCCAAACGTGGTCTGCTCGCAACCGATATGGCCTGGCGCGAACAACTCGATGCGGCTGCACGCCCATCGGTGGAATCACCAGCACACCGAGGCAGTTGCCTCCTCCTAGATTCGCAATCGGCAGTAATTTTGTACTGCGCCACGGAAATGCAAACCCGAGCACTTCCTGCAACCACGCATCGACGTGCTCGCCGGGCACAAACCAACCATCGGTGGCTACCCCCGTCTTTGCATGACGGATTCCCAATGGAACCGTCATTGGGCGTACCCCGCGATCTCTGCCAACCGCTCGATCAATCGTTTTCCCGAAACCCCACCGTGCTGCGAGCAGTAGCCAACCAAGATGGCTTGCATGGACAGACTCAGGCTGAATTCGTATTCCCCGGTGTTGCGGGGCACGAAGTGGAGCACCGTGCCGTCCCAAAACGCCACGTGGGATTGACCGATCTGGGCACTCGTCAGGCGGGGTTGGTGCTCTTCTGGATGCGGCAACAACGGCGCCTCTTCGAACTCACCCGAGGCCTTCCGCAACGTCGCGTGCCCCTTGCGAGTCAGCTCGGCGACGAAGATGCCACCGCGTCGCGTGCGAAACCCCATCGTGTGCGACCAGGCGACTGCAGTGATATCGGGAGCATTGGCCTTGCTTGCAACAATGGGAGCCGGCTTGATCCGAAAGTAGCTTGGACCGTCCGTAATGGCACGCCGCATCAAGCCATCTGTCGACAAGGTCGCTTCGCCAACCTGGCGCCAACCACGCGGCTGCACCTCCCACATCCTTGCTTCACCAGTCTCGGCAAGATCGACCACGAACATGCGCGCAACCTTGCCAGCCAGTACGGACCGGAACGATGGATCTTCTGCCGTCTCACGATGCACGACGACAACCGGTTCATCACTTGGCCCGAGCATTCTCAAGAACCCCGGCAAGAAACCGCGTAAGTCGAGATCCCAGTCGATGCGTTCGAGTTGCTCAATCAACCCGGTGCGACTGCCGAGATCCACCGGCTCGGCCGCCCCGCCAACGACCGCATCAACCGACAACGCAATCGCTCTGTCGGCATTGACACACAACGCCAGTGCCGCCGCAACAGCCAGAACACGTGGTGTACCCCACATTCGCACACCACAATCGAGCAGGATCTGGCGATGGCAATCCGGCGGTGCTCGGGCAACTTCACGCTCAATGTAGAGGGCTTCATTGGTCGCAATGCGCACGGCAAGAACATGGTCGTCGTGCGCCAATTCGCTGACGGCAAGGCGATCCAACGAGCCACGGTTGGTCAGCCCGGCTACACCGCCTTGCGCCTGGTGATCACGAGATCGCAACAAGCTCGGCACGCGCAAAGCCGCCATTGCTTGCGTCGCGGACCGCGCAAAACCCCCGAGACGCTGATCGTCCGTTAGCGCGTTCAGCAACGACTTCGCCGCCTCCTGCAGTGTCAGGTCGATCGCCTCAGGATCAGGCAGACTCGACACGCCGGTGCGCGACAACAACTCAAGACGCTCAGGTGTGAGGCCACGACAACCAAAACGAATCCATCCGAGCACGTCCCGAAACGACGGACCAACGCGTTCTGGCTTCTGCAGCAAGCCGTCGGGGAGCCCCGCCGCCATTGCGCTTGCCACACGCTCACAGAAATCGCACCTATTGCTCGGGGATGCGTGCAACACCCAATCGTACAGCAACGCCCGAGCAGATGGATGGTTGCGGATGCGGTCCCGAACATCCGCCAGTTTAGGCAACGACTCCACTCCATCACCATCGCGCTGCTCGGCATCGCACCCAGATCTCCGCGCGGCCTCAAGCATCGTAGCGTCGGATCGAAGCATGGCCGACAGCACTACGATCGCTTGCAACGACGGCATGCCAAGCTGCGCGGCGAGCCGATGCTTGAACAACTTGGCAAGTTCCTCGCGCAGCATGATGGTGCTGCCGTCGCTAACGGATTCGATGGCCGACTGATCCTTCGACCACCGCCAGAACGCATGCATCGGCGGCGTCAAGTACAACCTCGCACACTCGACTGCCGAAGGCAGGTTCTTAACCATTGCGCTCCCGCTCGTTCATCGTGCTTCGTACCGCACTCCGGCGCACAGCCACGAACTGCTCCGCCGTGACCTGTGTGCACGAACCATCCTGGGCAAACCACGCGAGGTCCCCTTCGGCTAGCGACAACACTTTTGCGGCCAGGTCCGGCGCGACGGCTGGCTCAAGCCGATAACCAGCTGCGACCGCTACACCATCGCGTACAACGGCGACCTCGCCCGGCAAGGGCGGTAGCGGATCCCCATGCACGAGCACACGCCCGCGGCGATCAACAGCCATGCGAAGCCGCGCGAATCGCACCGTCGCGGCGTTCGCAACCCAGCCAGCAAACAACGCCATCTCAGTACAGAGCAGCGTCGCTACCCCAGCCGAACCGCCCCGAACGATGCGCAACCGAACGCGATCGGTCAGCGTGGCTGGCATTCTCGTAGCAGGCAAGTCGACCGGGATAGCAATATCAATCGCGCACCAGTTGCCGTCGGGCAATTGCGCCTCGGGAAGGTATCGCCCCGGAACCCGGCACCGCCCCTGCGCGTCGACATCAAATCGCTCGCCACCTGGCAAGCCATCGAGAAGCGCCCCGAGCGCGGCATCCGCCCGCTGACCACGCAGCCAAACGAATGGCTGCGCGATCAGCAACTCGATGCCATTGTGGCAACGCAGCCGGCTTGCCACGTCAATGCGGTCGGCGGCGAGCCGCACAGCCCAACCACCGGATTCGGCTACTCGCTCGGCATCGCGGCCCACAATTCCTCCACCCGGCTCTGCAGAACAGCCCGCGACTCCTCACCGTCAACCCACTCGCAACGCGCCGCCAACGCCCGAAGCCGATCCATCCACCGTGCCCGCAACGCATCATCTGCGACCGCGCGCTCGCGTTCGTTTGCAAGTTGCTCGAGGTCACGCGCTAATTCTTCGGGATCGGGATGGTCAGCGTGTCGCGCGGCAGGGTGCACTGCTTCACCATCTAGCGGCCCCATCGCGTCGCGCACCAGACTCGCGAGCACTTCACGCTGCTCTTCAGTATCCCAGATGTGACGAAACACCCAGAGGTCGCTCGGCAACGCAACAGCGCGGCCAGCCAACAATGCGCTCGCAGCAACCACGCGCTGCAACTTGACGGCACGGCGATCCGAAACCTGAATCCCTGCTCGCCGGAGCGCTTGCACCAGGCCGACAAACGCCGCATGAACATCGTGCAACTGCACGTGCAGCAAAGCCTGATGCAACGCACGAATCGAAGCGATCGAAAGAGTTTCCGGATGCTCCCGCTCACTCGATTCGAGGCGCCATCCGGCGTGCAACACATCCGCGAGTCGATCCTGCGGTGCGTTGTCGCAAACGACACGCAGCAAGAAGCGATCGAACAGCGCCCCCAATGCATCGTCTTCGGGCAGGTGGTTGCTAGCTCCAACGACCATCAGCAACGGCAATTGCCGCGACTCTCGACCGCGCCGGAAAACCCGCTCGTTGAGCACCGTCAGCAGGCTGTTGAGGATGGCACTGTTGGCGTTGAGCAACTCGTCGAGGAACACCATCGACGCCTCGGGCAACATGCCCTCGGTGTTCGTGACCAACTCGCCATCGCGCAACTTGCGAATATCGAACGGACCAAATAACTCGCTGGGCTCGGTAAACCGCGTCAACAAGTAGGAGAACACCTGTCCATCGATTCGCCTTGATAGCTCATTGACGATCGCGCTCTTGGCAGTACCCGGCGGGCCAAACAAGAATGCGTGCTCGGAAGCGACCAAGCACACGCCGAGCACGTCGACGACTTCCTGCTTGCCAACAAAGGTTCGGCGCAACGGAGCGAGCACTCGCTCGTGCAAGTCTCGCGCATGGCCCTCTGCAGCAAGCAGCAACGTCGCACGGGTACAGGAGTTCGAATCGCTCATTGCGGCAAGTCAGGTTGGATCTCGCGGGGTTGACCTAGCACGGCTCGCGCGAGTTCACGATGATTACCAATCGCAGCCTCAAGGGCTGCGGCAACATCAGGATCCTCCGCTCGCTCCTGGCCCGCTCGCTGAAGAATGCGATCGACGTACAACCGGCGCAACCCCGCATTCGCCAACAACGGGGTAGCGTCGACTGGCCCAAGCCGCGTGAGGCCAACACTCGAAAGTGGCCATTGTGCGCCGAGCCTGCGCATCGCAGCCATCAGCGGATCACCCGGCGCAACACCACGGGCCAACCCCCATATGTCAGGCAGGTGACGCAACGCCAAGTCGACAGAGTAGTGCGATTCTGGTGCATCCAGGGAAGCTGGAAACTCCGCCAACAACTGCGCGGTGAGCACATCAGGCTCGTAATCGCGATGCACAAACAACACGCAAGCCGCATGCAACCGAGCGACCCCCCACGCCGCCGCAATGGGATCAAAGTCCGGCAATCCAGCGGGACCATCAAACCGCGTTTGCTTGTCAAGTTCGCGCAGAGCAACTTCCAGTCCGTCACTCGCAAGATCGAACTCACGACCGATGGCTAGGCGCCCGGAAGAGTGAATGCATGCGAGAAAGGATGCGTAGTCCACATGACCGACTCTACTCGCGACGCGCATCGAGGACATCCCCACCAGCCCGCTCAAGCCTGCCGAGTCGCCGCAAAGCGTCTACAACCGCACTTCCGCAATCGGCGAGAACGTGCGGTCGAAGCGCTCGACGAACTCACGCAAGAACACCTCCGCCGAACGAACAATCGGTTTGTGGAGCGTGCGGCCGCGCCAGCGAACCACCACCGTCTTCTTCGTGCCGAGCATATCTTCACTCAGCAGCAGCCGGAACGACGTGATGTGCCGGTCCTTGACATCAAAGACACCCGGTTCGCTCATGCTGGCCTCGATCCGGGGCAGCATGTCGCGAAGGTATTGGTCCAGGTAGGCCAGCCGGCCCGGTTCGTCGAGCTTGCGCCACTTGGACGCCGGCACCTTCGGAGGGAACGGGACCAGAGCGCCGTATTTGTAGGTGAGCGCCTCGAGCCAGTGGTGGCGCCCAAACTCGCGACGATGTGGAGTCCACGCACGGTCCGGGAACTTGACGAGCAGCTTCGGTACGGTTCGCCTGGTTGCGAAGAACGCGGGCCAACCTGGCAGGTTGGGGTTGAGCGCGTCGAGTTGACTCAGATGATCAAGTCGCTTCGCGTCTTTGGCTCCAAACCGACGCAACACTTCGATGGCGCGATTGACGCTGTGGACCTGGGCGTCTTCCTGCTTACCCCAATGCAACGAATGCACCGGCACGTGTGCGATCGACTCGAGGTAGGCCATGTTGCTATCGCGAAACGGAGTGCCCAATCGCGGGCTGCCATTGGCCGGCAAGATCGCAGCAAACTGATCTGCAAACCGGATGCCTACATCCCACGCCATGTGCCCGCCCCCGCGCAAACCGGCCAACATGATGCGATCTTCGTCAACATCGTAGTGACGACGCACGAAGCGCAGCGCTTCTTGCATGCGCTCGTAGCCGTCGGGATGGTACGACCACCCCTGCTTGCGATACGGCTCGTAGGCCTCGGTCGGCGCAACCAGCAGCAGGCCGTAGCGATCCGCCAAGGTTGCCCACATCCGTAACGAGTCAGCCCCGCGCCCATCCGCTGGGTGCCAACAGAACAACAACGGCCTTGGCCCGACGTGTTTGCCGGGCGGTGTGCGCACCAAGATTTCCCCCTTGGTGACGGCTCCCATCACCGCGAGGTTGGCGACATAGCGAACGGTGTCGTCGTCGAACCGTTCGCTCTCGGTTTTGCGCAACGGCAACGACTTCGCTGCGGCAAGCCATTGCTTGAGAGGAACCGAACGCTTGGCCAGCTCGACTGCCGCAGCCGCTCGCAACTGATGGGTCGGCAGATCGACCGCGGCGGCCAGCGCTGCGACCGGATACTTCGGCAGCCTGGCGACCGCGCTCTCAGCAGAACCGCTCGGCTCCTGCGGCGCGAGGCTCGGCAGCGACGCAGCCATTGGCAAGACACTCGCGAGGATGGCCAAACTCAACATTGCACACGTTAGTAGCCGCTGCGACGCACTCGGCAACGCCCGAATCCATCAAGTCGCAAAGCAAACGACACTAGCCAACAACAATGCGAGCGGCAGCAGCACCATCCAACCGAGACCAACGGCAATCCAGACCAGATACCAGGCCATGTCGCGCAGCGTGGCCTTCGGCACAGGTTGCTCGAGACCAAGCCGCAACCGCAGGGCTGCAACGTCTTCGAGCAACACTGGAGCATACGGTTCGCGATACACGTTGCGCGTATTGCGGCCACGCACAAACGCGCAGAACGTGCGGCGCGGCCACATCACGGCGCCAAATCCCAGCGCGCCGCTGTTGAGCAACCAAGCCACCCAATAGCGCCCACATCCCGACGCGACCTCCCATGCGCCAATCTCCGCTTCACCAGCCCAGTCCGTTTGGTACCCGGTCACGACATGGTGCACGTCGTGATAGCGAACGGCGTCACGGCGGGCCGAGATATTGGGAAACGCCAAAGGGATCGGACCAACCTTGAGGTGTACCCACGCAAGGTCCGCGCCACCGTCCTCGGGTAGACCCTGCTCACGCAAATAGTCACGCAGCGTCTCACCGACGGTCGCCATAGACGAACAACGCCGGCAACACGCGCCGAATGACACGCGCGATGCCGATTATGATCAGTTCCCGAGTTGCACCTGCAAGCCGCCGGACAACGCGAAGTCACCGAGGAACGGCCCCGCTGGATCGAGCACGGCCCACTGGAAGAACAAGTTGTAGCCAACCAGATTGGGATTGTTCGGGATCGGCAACGGCGAGATCGCATTGCCGGACGCATCGACGAACGCAGCCGGCAACAACACGTATGGGAAGTCGAGCCACAGGCGGCAGCCACCACCGAGGTTGATGTTGTTGGGACCAACCGCGCCCGCCGGCACCGCGAGACTCAGCGGCAATGCGTTGCTGACCGCGACCTCAAAGGCTGCATTGTCGATGGTTGGCAAGCCGTTGGCACCGATCTCCGGCAAGCCGGGAGTGCCCGTGCACGCCGTTCCATAGGGCAAGACAAACGCGAGACCCGCCGTCGCCGTGTCGTAGACCCACGGCTCCAAACCGTTGATGCCTTCGTTCGCGGAGAAGAACGTGCGCGTGCCAGTTGAGAAGAAGTTCTCGATCTTGACCGCGCCATAGCCAGCGCCGCCGAAGCTCGTGGCCTTGCGGGTGTTCGCTGTCGTGCCATCCGAAAGCCACAACTGCAGACCGCTGTCAAAGTCGGTCGCCGCGAACAACAGCTGCGTACCGCCGAGCGCTGCCGTCAACGTGCCTTCGACCGGTCCTGCGACGGCGCCGACCGCGATGTCTTTGACGAGATTCGTGCCGGCGAGCGTGCCGTCCGTAAGCCACAGTTCGAGCCCGGTGTTCGTGCCGCCATCGTGCAAGAAGAACACTCCCGCCGTGGTGGCAGTCAACTCGCGATACGGCGTCAACTGACCAGCGCCACCGGTGGTAATCATCGTGGTGCCGGCCGCGGTGCCATCCGAGCTCCAGATTTGCGTGCCGCTGCCGCCGTTGGCAGTCATGTAGAGCAAGCCGTTGGCCACCGTCATGTTGTCTGGATTGGACCCGACAAGCCCCGGGCGAAGGTCGACAACAAGCACCGTTCCGGCCACCGTGCCATCGCTCTTCCACAGCTCAGAACCGAGACCCGAAACACTCACTTTGAAGAACAGCTCGCCTTGGTACTCGATCAAGTCATCCGGGTTCGCACTGCCGCTGCCCACCTGCAAATCGGCAACCATGTAAGTGCCGGCCGTCGTGCCATCGGTTGCCCACAACTCGCGGCCGTGGGTGCCATCGCTGCCGGTGAAGAAGATCAGGCCACCAGCGGCGGTGAAGTCTTCGCCAAAGAACGGAATGCCTGATGCGCTGCCCGGCTGCAAGTCCAGCAACTCAAACGTGCCCGCCGTCGTGCCATCGCTCACCCACGGCTCGCGCCCCGTGCCCGAGGAGTTACCGGAAAACACGACCAGGTTACCGAGCGTCGTGATCGCACGCGGCGCCTCACCAGCAAAGGTCAACTGCACCGGCGTCGTGCCATCGGTGACGTAGAGATTTTCCGAACCACCCACCGTCGCTTCGAAGAACACATCACTGCCGCGGGTGGCGACGTAGTTCGTGCCGCTGCCCCCGCCGCCACTGGAAAGGTCCGCAATCAACGACGTGCCAGCGATTGTGCCATCGGTCTTGTACGGCTCAAACCCAACGAGATCACCCGAAGCGATGAAGAACACCTCGCTACCAAGATCCGCGAACAACCGTGGAGTTGAGTCCGAAACCGGCGGCGCCAAATCATCGAGCAGAAACGTGCCGAGCGTGGTGCCATCGGTGATGCACGGCTCCTGCACGCCGGCATTGAGGCTGCCGCGGAACAGCAATTGACTGCCGAACGGCGTCAAGCCCGACGCGCTTAGTGAGCCGCCACCGGGAACCGCGTCGATGACGATACTGGTACCCGACGCAGTGCCGTCGGTTCGAAACACTTCGTTGCCAAACCCGGACTGCGTTGCGGAGAACCACAGCTCGCTGCCCATCACCACGAACTCATCCGGGTTGCACGACGCCGTGCCGGGGTTGAGGTCCACCACCTCTGAGGTGCCAGCGACCGATCCATCCGTCACCCACGGCTCACGCCCGTTCGCACCATTGGCGCTGAACACCAGCGTGCCATTGATCGCGGTGAAGTCGCGTGGATCGCTGTTGGTTGCGCCGGTGTTGATGTCTGCAAGCAAGAACGTTCCGGCGATAGTGCCATCGGTTCGGTACGGTTCGCGTCCGGTTGCCGAAGTGTCGGCGGAGAATGCCGCAACACTACCGACTACTGCAAACTCGTCCGGCGCCGAACCGGTGCTGCCGGGTTCGAGATCGGCGAGCTGAAACGTGCCAGCAGCGGTGCCGTCGCTCACCCACGGTTCTTGCCCGTCACCAACGTCGGCGCCGAATAGCAGCTTGTTGCTGCCGAAGGCCGTCAGATTGGTGTAGGTCGTGCTGCCACTGCCGGGATTGAGGTCGACCACCAAGAACGTGTTGCCCAACGAGCCATCGGTTCGATAGAGCTCCCGGCCAACTCCCTGCAGGTCGGCAAGGAAGAACATCTCCGAACCGACCACAGTGAAATCGCGAGGCGACGAACTTCCGCTGCCGGGGCGCAAATCCAACGCAAGCACGGTTCCAGCGGTCGTGCCATCCGTTCGCCAGACTTCGTTACCGCTGATCGCGTCCGTTGCAGAGAAGTAGACGAACCCTCCAAACACGACCAGGTTGTCAATCAATGAGCCACTCGTGCCGGAGCGAATATCCTTCACCAACACCGTGCCAGCGGATGTGCCATCGGTCTTCCACAGTTCGCTGCCAACGCCCGGCACATTGGCCGAGAACAACACCTCATTGCCAAGCACCGTCAGATGATTCGGCTGACTCGAACCCGCCGGCATCAGGTCTTTGAGGATGTGGGTGCCGGCAGACGTGCCATCGGTCACATACGGTTCGCTGCCAAACGCCCCGTTGCCATCAAACACAGCCAGCCCGCCGATCACAAAGAACGGATCGCTACCACTGGACGGTTGGCCACCGGTCGTGGTCTTGAGGTTTGCGACGAGGCTTTGCGCTGGTGCGAGCGCGCACAAGCTGAGCGAGACCACGAGTAGGCGAGATCCATTCATAGGTACAAAGTGCAGCGATCCGAGCGCGTTCCCGTTACCGGCTTTTTGCGGGACAGTTCGTCGCCTACGGTTGGGGTGATGACCGACGAGCCGATGCCCGCACCGCCGCGAGAGCCCGAAATTGAGTTCATGGGCAAGGTTGCACACGAAGCGCTAAGGCTGATGCGGGGCGCCTTGTGGATCGGCGGTATCGCGGCACTGATTTACGGCTATCAGAAGTTCGTCGAGCCGTACGCGACCGCGCCGATCACGAGCGACCCCGTCTCCCCATCGGCCCTCGGCACGATTTGGTTCACGCTCGGATTGCCGCTCGTGCTACCAACTTGCTGGATGCTCCACCAACGCCGGGTACTCATCGGCATGGCAGTCGTCTACGCGGCAATGTGGTTTGTGCCAATGAGCCTGCCAGATGACAGCCCGTATGGCTTCATCCTGCGCATCTTCACGACCGTGGTCTCCTTCTCGTCGCTGCTCGTCTGGAGAACCTTGTGGCGCTTGACCAACCCAGGACGCATTGGTCAACCGGACACGGCCGATTCGTAGCTAGCCGACCGCAGTTGGCAGATCGCACTTGGCCAATCGCCATTTGCCGGGCGCTCGCGCTCGAACGGGGTTGCCCATGGATGCCATTGGCGGGACCATGTGGTCCGCCCCTCTGCGATCGCCATCCATGCTGACTTCCATCCGGTCCGCCACGGCCGCCGTTCTATTTGCAGGAGTGTTGTCGGCGCAGGTCCCGCCCGGCGCACCGATGCCTCGCGACGTCTCGCTTGAGACCACTCTGCCAGCAACCGGTCCGGCCCAGCAACGCATGCAAACGGGCATCGCGGCGCTGAAGAACGGCAACTTCGAGGCAGCGCGCCAGCACCTGTTTGCGGCGCTGGAGTTTCACCCGTCGTCGCCGGACCTGCTGCTAGAATTGGTCTGCGCGTCGAGCGACAACCTCGACGCCTTGTCGCAGTGGACCGAACGCTACGTGCGCGCGGCGACCGATGAAAAGGGTCGCTGCAAGATCAGCGGTCCGACGCGCAAGCGACTGCTGCCCATCAAGCCCGCGGCGAAGCGCATCAAAGATGCCCAGGTGCTGAGCGCAAAGCGCGTTGCAGCGGTCCTCGAACTATCGCGCTTCCTCACCAAGCAAAAGGCGAGAGGCAAGCAAACCGCCGCGAAGGCACTGATCGTGCGATGGGCCAGCGAACTATTGCTCAAGGTTGCCGCGGGTAGCCCGCAAGTATTGGCAAAAGTCAGCGCTGCCGTCGACAAGCATCAGGCGTCGTTTGCACCCGATTACGACATCGTCTACCGCGCGCTCGCAAAGATCATGAACCAGCCGGTTCCCGATGCAGCAGAGTCCAGCGGCACTGCTGGGCCGACGACCGGCCAAAGCAGCGACACGCGGGTTCTCGACAACCAACGCATACGCGCCGCGCGGATCCTGGTTGGACTGGCGCGCCAGGTGGCGTTCAAGGACTTGAAGGGACCGCGCCCGGAAGGCCCCGGTTCGTATGCTGCGGACGCACGCAAGATCCTCGCCGACGAGCGCAAACGCGACGTCGAGACGGGCAAGATCTGGACGATCGCCGAACTCGAGAACATGTCCGAAGAGCAGCGCGTGCGCTTCACTGAGGAGCACAGTGATTGGCATCACGTCGGCCTGGCGCTGAGCACCAACGGCCTCTACCGCATCGAAACGATCTGCGGCCACGAGACCTTGCTGCAAACGGCCAAGACGATTGAGCTGCACCACGAACGCTTGATCAGCCACTTCGGCAAGGATCCGTTTGAAGGTCGTCAGGGCATCGCGCGCATCGTTCCCGAGAACAGCGACATGGAAACCGAAGGCGCGCCGTATTGGTGGGTAGGTGGCTTCCAAGGCGGTGATCGCACCACGGTGCGCTTCGCGTGGAACAACATCGCAGCCCTCGGCAAGACCCTGACCCACGAACTGACGCACCGCTTCGATGGCGTGCTGCGACCGTTCATGCCGTCGTGGTATGGCGAAGGCCACGCCGACTGGACGAGCGGCCACTACAGCCAGATGAAGGAGAAGACCTTCACCGTGAACTACCTGCGCATCGGCACCGCGGCGCGCACCTACTACTTGGGGTACGCCGCCAAGAAGAAGTTCGAGCAGCTGCTGAAGGGCGAGATCGACGACTACCGCGACAACTACCCAGCCGGCTATTCGCTCTACGCGTTCTTGACCAGCTACCCGCCGGACAAGCCGCGCTATCGCGACGTAATGGCGAAGTTCGAGCGCAACGCACGCGCTGGCCAACGCGATCCGATCGGCTACTTCACCGCGACGTTCTGCGATGGCAAGGATGGCCGGCCGGCGGAGTTCAAAGACCTGCATAAGGACTGGAGCACGTTCTTGCGTGGCTGCTACGACTGGCAGGACCGCAAGCGCGACAACAACCAGTGGTTGCGGGGCTACGGCTCGCTGCCTCGGGGAGCAGGCTCGCCGATGGTCATGGATGTGCCGACGCGATCCTGGGCACGCAACCACGCCGAGCCGTTCTACGGCCAAGAACATGCTGCCGCGGCAACCCTGCTGTTTGACGAAGTCGCCGACATCGACGCCGCGATCGCGGCGGGCGTCTGGTCGATCACCGCCGACGGCTGGCGGCCCGAGGTCGCGCGTGCGTTGGCGAAGGCACTCGCTGCAAGTCGCGAACAAGACGCGGCAATGATGTTTGCGTCGATGGCGCACGATCACTTCCCCGAGATTCATTCGCCCGAAACTGGGGCGATGGACGGCAGCAAGATCTTGGCGCAGCTGCCCAAGACGCAAGCGTTGCTGACTGCGCTGGCAACGCGCATCGATGCGCTACTGGTCGAGAACGCAACGAACGCCGCCGCCGCAACCGCGCGCGAGCACGCATCGCTCACCAACAGCTTTGGCATCGCCCCAACGCAGCACGCCAAGCCAGATGCTGTGCCGCGCTTGCCGCGACACCTCGGCAGCAACGGCTTCACCGAGAGTGAGCTGACCGGGTTTGAAGACCGTCGCCGCAAAGGGCTGTGGTATGTGACGGCCGAAGGCGACTTGCACGTTGGCCGCAACAAGCCGCGCGAAGCAACCGGCGTGCTCGATCGCCGCGCCCACCAACGCGACGCCTACGCCCACTCAGTCACGTGGCTTGCCCCGGGGCATTACGTGCTTCGCGGCCGGGTGCACTGGACCACGTCCTTCGTTTCCGGTGCCATTGTGCTCGGGCACACCCGACGCGATCGCAGCATCCGCATCGGCTTCTCAGCCGGCGATTTCAACTACGCCCGTGGCAAGAGTGAAAACAACGACCGCGAAGGCAAGGTCCGAGTCAACTTGCGTGGCCTCTGGGAACGGGACGCTCACTTGCCACGCATGCGGGGTAACAAGTCGCTCGATATCTCCGCCAAGCAAAACTGGTTTGCCTACGAGCTGCGCGTTCGGGGGCCACGCGTCGAAGTCGTGATCAACGACGAAGCGCTGTGGGAGTACGCCGTGCACGATGGCACCCCCATCGAAGGACACATCGGGTTCGCAACCAGTACCGGTGCGATTCGCGTGCAACAACCGACGGTGCAGCGACTCGACAACGAAGTCACTTCTTCCGTTCTTGGACTGGATCTCGCCACGCAACCAACGGCAACCCTGAAGCAACTGATGCAGTTGCAGACGCGTGGCATCCCAACGCATCCGGACGGCACGCTGGTCCTGTGGCTGCCGACCGTTGACGAAGGTTCGCCTTCGGGCCGTCTCGGTCGCGCCATTCGGCAACTGAGCAGGATCATGCAGGACAAGCTGCAACACCCGCAGCAGTGGGTGCTAGCCGTTCCCAAGGGCATGGAGAAATCGGACCGCGCAGCCACGGTCGCCGACCTGCAGGACTTGCGCTCGGGGCCACTACCCGTAGTCGAGCATCAGGTCCGCGACCCGTTCGATAGCCCGCATCCGTGGGTGCTGTTCGTGGACGCACAGGGCGTGCTGCGTGCGGCGGCGAACAGCCGGGACGCAGGCCTACATACGAGGGTTGCGCAGTGGTCCCGGATCTATCGCGGTCGCTAAACCGCATATTCCTGGGTCACTGGCACGCAGTGACGGATTGAGCAAATTGCGGCAGCGGCCAGTTCGCCACGGATCCCGCTGAGGTATGGTTTGGGTTCGCCGAGAAGGGATTCATGCTTCACCACCACCTCAGCCAACCTGCCAGGAATCTGCTTGCTGCGACGGTTGGCAGCATCGCGCATTCACGGATCACGTTCCTGCGGGCGCGAGCGAGGTGGAGACAATGAGCGCCGACAACCCGCATCACGGCAAGCCGGGTCCGCGCGTGCTCGTCGTGGATGACAACGACGTCGTGCGAAAGACCTTGGCGAGAACCCTGCAACGACTCGGCTACACCGCCGTCGAAGCCGCCACTGGCGAAGCAGCGCTTGAGGTCATCGCCGGTGACACTGCAACATTTGACTGCATGGTGATCGATCGCGTCATGCCCGGACTGTCCGGTCCGCAACTGATCCGCAGCATCCGCGCCATCGATGCAGATGTCCCGATCGTGCTGACCACAGGCTTCAACGACGCCGACGAACTGCCAGCAGGAGTGGTCAGCAGCTTGCTATCGAAACCGTGGACAACAGACGACGTCAAGGTTGTCATGCGCGCCGCGCTGGGCCAAGCAGCAGAAGAGTAGGCAAGTCGTGCGATGCCAGCTGATGGCAGCTCTTTCACGGCTCGGCGGCGGCGGTCACAAGCAGGGGCGGCCGATCGATTCGCCTCCCGTGGGAACAGCACTCAGCTGGGGCCACCGCTCGGCGGGATCAATTTGCTCATGGCGGTATCGCGCTGCTTCATCAAGAACGCCAGGCGACGCCGTTCCGTGACCAACGGAAACTGCGGCTCCGGCCTGGGCCCGGTCTGCGCCGCCTTGTAGATCTCAAGCAACGCCGTGACGTGGTCATCGAGACTCGGCGACGGCGCCGGGATATTGGCCCGCAACTGTTGCCACAAATCTGGCTCGTCGAGGAAGCGCAAGATGGCCGCGGCGAGGTCGTCGACATCCCCGGATCGGGTCGTGATGCCAGCACCACCGGCACGTTCGGGCAGCGCACCGAGATCACTGGTGATGCACGGCAAGCCAAGTTCGAAGCACTCATCGAGCACCAACCCAAAGGTCTCAATGCAGGTGCTGGGGAAGACGCCGACGTGCGGGTTCGCGGCATGCAACTGTGCCGCATCAAAGGCACCGTGGAAGGTAACCTGCAAACCATCGGCAAGCGCGCGCAGTTCGGTTTCGAACGCGGGACTTTCGAAACCGCCCAGCACGTGCAGTTCGGAACGGCCCGGTCTTAGTTCGCGAACCTTGCGATGAGCTTGCAACAGCACGTCGGCACCTTTGTGACGCCCGATACCACCCCAGAACGCAAAGCGCAGGGGATCGCCCTCGTGGGGCATCGACAACGCCGACATGCTGTTGAAGCGCTGTTGGTAACCCAGCGGCAAAGTCTGGTAACGCGCACGGGAAACTCCGGTCGTCGCCGACAACAGATCCGCCGTGCTGCCAACCGCAACCAACACCGCGCGCGCCAACGACAACTCGGCGCGGTAGTGGTCCGCGTAGAGGTCGATGCCATCCGCGATCTCGTGCGGAGGTTCGTAGCCATAGCGAGGCACACAAGTTCCACAGCTCGCAACAGACAGTTCGCGGCGACATGCCTCGTCTCCCTTGCGGCGACGGAAGGCGCGCGGGCAACTGGTGTAGTAATCGTGCAACGTCACGACTGCGGGCACGCCCACGCGTTCGCACACTTCGATCAAGTTGCACGTCAAGCGAACCCAATGGTGCACGTGCACCAACTTGGGTTTGCGCTCGCGCAAGAACTGCTCGAAGCGCGCCTCGACTTCGGGGTGCCACATCTTGACGTGGTGATCGAAGAACAGGTCGTTGCGCTGCAAGCGATGCACAACCAGGCCTTCGACCTCCCCCTCAGTCAAGGTCACGACTTCCGCCGCATGCTGCGAGCCGCTAAGCACTTCCACAGTCATGCCGCGAGCGCGTTGCCGCTGTGCCAGGTCAAAGGCGTAAGCCTCCGACCCACCCCGGCTCTCCGGCGGGAACTGGTGAATCACGTGCAAGACATCGATCGACACGTTGCGCATCCTAGCCGCCGCAACGCGCTTACCGTGATGAGTTCCTTGGCGGCTCGCTCCCCGCAACCCCGCAAATCAGGGTATGGCCCCAAGACATGCCACCGAGACATGGCACGGTGCATGGCGCCAAGATGCCAAGAAGTGGCGCAAGCAGGCACTTCCCCACCTCCCCCTACGGCCCATAGCCATGGAACCGCTGGTCGCCTAACCTGTGCGGCCTCCTTTCACCCCAGTAAGATCGATGCGTAGCCTGCGAATCCTCCCCCTTCTGTCTGCCACCCTTTCCCTAACGGTCCTGTGCCACGCGCAAGACCAGAAACCCACGAAGCTAGACGCCAAGGTCTATGACCACTTCGGCACCGGGATCACCGTCGGCGAAAAGCCGCTATCGCTTGCCGAAGCCATCAAGGACCCGGCAAAGTTCGCGGGCAAAACGATCCGCCTCGAAGCACCGATCACTGGAGTCTGCCAGGCGAAGGGATGCTGGATGAACCTCGGCAAGCCGGACGCCAATGGCAACCCGCCGGTGTTCGTCAAGTTCAAGGACTACGGTTTCTTCATGCCCAAGGACTCGAGCGGCCGCACCGCGATCGTCGAAGGCACGATGAGCTTCAAGCAAGAGACCGTCGCCGAGACCAAGCACTACCTCGAAGACGCCGGCAAGCACGACGAAGCCAAGAAAGTCACCGCGGGCCGCAAGATCCTTAGCTTCATGGCGAGCGGCGTCGCCATCAAGAAGGCTGTCGACCTCGACCTCACCAACTACGAGCAGTTCGGCGCGGGCGTCAAGCCGGGCTCCGAGCCGTTGACCCTCGAAGCCGTGATGGCGAACCCGCAACAGTTCATCGGCAAGCCAGTGCGCTTGGCGGCGCCGATCACCGGTGTGTGCCAATCAAAGGGCTGCTGGATGAACCTCGGCAAGCCGCTCGCAAACGGCAACCCGCCGGTGTTCGTCAAGTTCAAGGACTACGGCTTCTTCGTGCCGAAGGATGCCAGCGGCCGCCAAGCCGTCGTCGAAGGCGAACTGACGTTCAAGCAGGAGACCGTCGCCGAGACCAAGCACTACCTCGAGGACGCGGGCAAGCACGACGAAGCCAAGAAGGTCACCGAGGGCCGCAAGATCCTACGCTTCATGGCGAGCGGCGTGGCCATCGAGAAGGTCCCCGCGAAGGCCCCAGCGAAGGCCAAGAAGTAGCGTCGGGAACGGGTTCCCGGCCCACAGCCGGCGGAACGCGGATCTGTGGTTTGAACCGGGTACGGTACGCAGATTCGCGGGAGGCTTCGGGGGGATACCATCGTCTAGCAGGTGCCCATGCGTTCCGTGCTAGCTATCCTGGTGCTCGTCGCCGCCGGCATTGCCGGTGCACTGATGCTGGACAGCGATCCGGCGCCGCCGCTGGCCGACAGCGACCGAAACGTGCAAGTGGACGGGCGGCTTGAGTCAGTGGCTGGTATGCGCGCCGCGGAACTGGCTGCCAATGATCGCGGCGACACCTCCGAGGCCTCCCTCGGCGAGCACCAGAGAACCACGGCGTCGGTTACCGATCCCGGGCTCTTCGGCCAGGTTCTCGACCACTGCGGCCAACCGCTTGTGGGACTGAGCATCCGCCTACTCCTGGCCGGCGCGCACGGCAACGATGCCAAGTGGACGCGAACCGACGACCTGGGTCGCTTTGCGTTCGCGGACGTGCACGGCAAGTTTGAATGCACGACGTGGAGCTACGTGCGCGTCACCAAGCTGGTGGAGTTGGCGCCAGGCGAGCACAAGAACATCGTTCTGCAGATCGACGAGCCGTGCGTGCTCGTCACTGGCACGGTTCGCGCAGGCACGCGGCCGGTGGCCGATCGCACCGTCGGCGTTCACGGCAAGGACGACGTCGGGGCGGTGCACCACGACGAACACACCGACGAGCACGGCGTCTACCGGCATCTGCTGCGGCCAGGCTCCTACACGATCTCGATCGTCGGCCCGCCAACTTCGATCGCGTGGAGTATGAAAGGCACGACGATCTGGGCGGAAACCGCCACGGAAGCGACCACTGAGCACCCCCTCGAACTACCCGCTACGACAACGCGGGTGCAGCGCGATTTTGAGCTGCCAGCGGCGCGCGTCAGGGTCGCCGTGCGAACTCCCGACAACCGGCCTATTGGCGACGCGTCGGTGACCATTCGCAGCGACGACGGCCAATCGAAGTCCTGGTCGCGACGAACGGATGAAGACGACGGCGTCATCACGTTCGAAGAGATGCCCGCCGGCCGCTGGACCATCATCGTGTCGCACTCGATGCACCTGACGCCCGCACCCAAGATGGTTGTCACGCGCAGCAACGACGGTTTGCAGACCATCACCATGCACATGGCGCCAGCAGGCGGCGCGCGCGTGAAGATGATGCAGGGCGGCGAACTGCGCGAACCGCTCGACGCAAGCCACCTCGAACTCCACATTGCCGGCCGCGAGCCGATTCGCGGCACCCGCTCGGAAGCGTCGCTGTGGGTCTATAACGGCACCAGCTTCGAGGCCGTTCCGGTTGGCACCCACGAACTGCACTGCGAAGACCAACGTCGCCCCGACGGCTGGATCCGCTTCGCACCAATCGAACCGATCGCCCCGCGCGCCATCACGATTGAAGCCGGCAAGACGACCGAGATGGAGATCTGCGTCAAGTCACGTCCTCACTTAAGTGTCACGGTCGTCGGCGGGCCCGAGACGGGCACCTCGATCGAAGTAACCTGCGCCCAAGGTCGCGTCGTGCC
>TARA_R110002072_G_scaffold36524_2_pt1 | contig 57294 bp, 54 predicted proteins | sample TARA_R110002072 | Tara Oceans TARA_R110002072 (sample SAMEA4397118) | marine metagenome | biome: Polar Biome; feature: [SRF] surface water layer (ENVO:00010504); material: water (ENVO:00002006), including particulate matter (ENVO:01000060) such as... | depth 5 m | reverse complement strand
GAAAGCGTGGTCTCTAGATCGAGTGAGAATTCTTAATTCTTAATTCTTAATTCCTAATTCCTAAAGGTTTTGTTTAGAAAAACAAGTGGCGCCGAATGGCACCACATGTTGCTTAGCTCAAATTTACTCAGGTAAGCCCAATACGCGCTTGGCGATGATGTTCATTTGAACTTCGTTGGTTCCACCGTAGATCGTTACGGCTCGATTGCTTAACCAGTTTTTTGTGGTTTCCAGCTCGTTTTCAGTGAACTCTTCGCCGTTCCATCCAGCGCCCTGGGTGCCCATAAGTTCTGACTTTAGTTCAGAACCATCGCGGGAAAGGTTTGCGCCAATCAGTTTGAAGATAGACGTCGTTGCGCCAGGGGTTTTGCCAGACTGGCTTTCTTCAATCACCCGTTGGGTGGTCAGTTGGAAAGATCGCTCGAGCATGCTCTGGTTGAGAACCTTTTCACGAGCGCCACTATCTGCAATTTTGCCATTAGCCTCTCCAACGTACTCTTTTGCGATCTCCACAAATTCGTTGCGCTTAACTTTCTTTTTCTTAGCGCCACCGCCGGAGAGGCCGCCGATTCCAGATCTTTCGAACTGTAACAAGCGCTTACCTACTGTCCAGCCTTTGTTTAATTCGCCGATCAGGTCTTCACGCTTGGCAATTGCGTCGTCGAAGAATGTTTCACAGAAGGGCGATGAGCCAGAAATCAGTTGAATAGGCTTAATAGTCACGCCGGGCTGATGCATGTCCAGCAGAACGAAGCTAATGCCATCGTGCTTAGAGGCTTCAAAGTCGGTTCTAACCAGTGCGAACATCCAGTCTGCGTATTGTGCGCCGGAGGTCCAGACCTTCTGGCCATTGATCACAAAGTTGTCGCCATCAATGATCGCTTTTGTGCTCAGTGCTGCCAGGTCAGATCCTGCACCAGGTTCACTGTAGCCCTGACACCAACTGACTTCGCCACTAACAATTTTTGGAATATGACGTAGTTTTTGCTCTTCGGTACCAAGCTCCAGGAGCGTTGGCCCAATCATTGATATTCCCATACCGGTGAGTGCTGGTATGGCTTTTATACGGCCCATTTCTTGAGCAAGAATGCCCGCTTCCTGAGGGCTTAGACCACCTCCGCCGTACTCTTTTGGCCAGGTAGGTGTTGTCCAGCCGCGCTCTGCCATGACTTTTAACCACTGGCGTCCTGCATCGGTATCGTAGACCTCGTGGGCATCCTCCCAATGAAAAGTCCGATTGCGCATCTCCTGGGGGCAATTTGCCTCCAGCCAGGTGCTGGTCTCTTCGCGAAACGCTTCTAGATTACTCATGTTTACTCCTACAGCGGGAACTTGTGAGACAAAACCCATAACTTCGGATTTCGCCTAGCAGTCCAATAATTTGTGGCCGGATACTAAATTATAGACTGGCTAGCGGCAACAGCACCTTAGGCCATTCGGCCTGTGAATGATGCGGCATTGCCCGTTTATTGGCGTCGGGTCAGGTTTCTCTCATGTTCCTTGATTAGCCCAAGATCGGCGCCGATCATAGCTGCGATGGGGGATAACAGGTAAAATGGCCTATCGAGATTTCCAAGAAGCCCCATGTCAGATAATGAGCCCGAACTAGAGTTCGGTATAAAGCACCACTCAAATAGAGCAATTACCTACTGGCTTGTTACCTTGTGTGTAACAATCTTCACAATGATTGTTGTCGGCGGTATCACCCGATTGACGGAAAGCGGGCTCTCCATGGTGGAATGGCGGCCCCTATTGGGGACCTTGCCACCCGCATCAGAAGCCGAATGGCAGAGAGTGTTTTCTGCTTACCAGGCTTATCCCCAATACCAGCTAATCAATCACGCCATGACCCTGGATGGATTTAAGACCATTTTCTACTGGGAATATGGGCATCGCTTATTAGGTCGGCTTATTGGCGTGATGTTTGCGTTGCCGTTTTTCTTTTTTCTTTTCACCGGCCGAATTGAACGTGAATTAAAGCCGAAACTCTGGGTGGCACTGTTATTGGGCGGGTCCCAGGGCCTTATGGGCTGGTATATGGTAAAAAGCGGCCTCGTCGACGAACCCCTCGTGAGCCATTTTCGTTTGGCTGCGCATCTTTGCCTTGCCCTTGTGATACTGGCTTATCTGATTTGGCTGGTACTGGATCAAGTCATGGTGTCGCGTGTTGAAGTATCAAAGGTTTTTGGTCGCACAGTATTTTTCTTTACAGCTCTGCTCTGCGTTCAAATTGTGTACGGTGCTTTTGTCGCGGGTAATCGAGCGGGCTATGGGTTTAATACGTACCCGCTGATGAATGGCCAATGGTTACCGGAGGTTGCCTTAAGTCTGATGCCCTTTTGGCATAATCTGGTTGATAACAATGCCATGCTCCAGTTTATTCACAGGTGGATTGGCGGGCTGGTGTTGTTTTTGGCGCTGGTACTCGCAGTGATCGCTTATCTTCGCGAAGCAAGGGCCGTCAAGGTTGTTACCTTTGCATTGCTTGGGGCCGTTGTGTGTCAATTTCTGCTCGGAGTTCTGACACTGATTCATGTTGTGCCGATTGGTCTCGCCAGTGTCCATCAGGCGGGTGCCTGTATTGTTGTGCTGGCGATAGTAGTACTGCTGCACGTAGTCGCCGGAAACCGCAAATGAAGGTATGCCTGGGTCAAATCAACACCACGCCCGGTGACTTCGCCGGCAATCTGTCCGCAACCCTAAAGGGTATTGATGTTGCCGATCAGGCCGGTTGCGATATTGTCGTTTTCCCAGAATTGTCTATCCCCGGTTATTTGAGCCAGGATTTGATGTATCACACTCGTTTTATCGATCGAAATCTATCGGTGTTAGATGAGATTGTGGCTCATTCCGCTAGTTGTCATCCTGACCTACATATCCTGGTGGGGTACGTGGACCGCAATACTGGGGTAGGAAAACCCTTCTTCAACATGGCCGCTGTGGTGCGGCAGGGAAAGATTGTTGGCAGATATATAAAACGCCTGCTGCCCTTCTATGATGTTTTTGACGAGCTCAGATATTTTGAACCGGGCAACGAACTTTTGATGCTGGAGATTAAGGCTAAAAAGGTTGGTGTGACAATATGTGAAGACCTTTGGAATGATAAGGGTTCAGACGACTATAACTACACTGATAATCCCTTCGAGCAATATAGAGAGCTCGGCGCGGATATTGTGCTGTCCCTAAATTCGTCTCCCTATGTTCAGGATAAGCCCTGGCGGCGACTTGAAGTGATAGCGCCAGGTACGATATCTGGTCCGACCGTTGTTTATGTTAATCAGTACGGTGGCCAGGATGAGCTGGTATTTGATGGTCAAAGTTTTGTGTTGCGGGATGGGCAGTTATTGCATCTAGCCACGGATATTTCGAAAGACAGCTTTGAAATCGTCGAACTTGATACGGCACAGCCACAGGTGCTGGACCGCAGGAGTGTTTTAGAAAACACAGCGAGCCTTTACGAATTGTTGGTGCTTTGTTTACGAGACTATGTTCGTAAAACGGGCTTTGAAACTCTTGTGCTTGCAAGCAGTGGCGGGGTAGATAGTGCTGTAGTGTGTCAGATGGCCTGTGATGCGGTTGGCCCCGAGAATGTGCACGCAATACGACTACCATCAAAATTCTCCAGTGATCACTCTCGAGACGACGCTGTAGAGTTACATAAAAATCTTGGTTGTTGGGATTATGAGGTGAGTGTTGATCATGATTCTGTTGTGACCTACTTAAACTCGGAATTTGTGAAAGGAAAATCGGCCGACAATCTGGCCATTCAGAAAATGCAGCGAGGATATGCCGGCGTTGCAGACGAAAATATTCAGGCACGCCTTAGAGATATTTATGTCATGCATTTTAGTAATGCCTTTGGCGCAATGCCATTATCGACGGGTAACAAGACTGAGTCGGCCTGTGGCTACTACACCCATTTTGATATGAATTTTAGTTTTGCTCCGATTAAAGACCTCTATAAATTTCAGGTTGTTGAGATTGCCCAGGCGCATTCAGCGATACCGAAAAATATTTGGACCAAAGCGCCGAGTGCGGAGCTGGCGGAAGGCCAAACCGATGAGGCCAGTCTGTTGCCTTACAGCGTTTTAGATCCAATTGTGGCAGCTTACATTGAGGACTATGTCAGCACTTTTTCAGAGTTCCAGACATGGGCTAAAACAAATGGCGGCAGATATAGTCAGGATTTTGCAAGACTTGATCTGTGGTTAGAATCTGAAGACGCCCCCATCGCGTTCAATCGGATTATTGCGTTGATCGGGCGTATGGAGTTTAAACGGAGACAAACGTGTCCCGGGACAAAGGTGTCCCGGGTTGCGTTCGGAATTGGTCGACGGATTCCCATTGTCGAAAAATGGTCGACCTCTTAGCTTTGTCAGCGGCTTGGACCTGGCTTTAGGTACCGCTTAGTACCTGTATCGAACGAGGCTGGCTCTCTACAGTTTTTGGAATCGTGACGACCAGTACACCGTTGTTAGATTTTGCCGTAATGTTATTGCTATCGGCGGTATCCGGCAGCGTAAATTGGCGCACAAAATTTCCAGTAAAACGTTCCCTGCGTTTGTAACCATCCACATCGCTGGCCGAATCACTGTTCCTTGAACCCTTGATGGTCAAGATGTTCTTGTCCAAAGTGATCTCGATGGCTGAAGCATCAACCCCCGGTACATCAGCCGTCACGATAAAACTGTTTTCTTCTTCAAAAATGTCTACCCGAGGTACCCAATCGGTTGCATCGTAAGACGTCGCTTCGGACACTGGAAAAAATCGGTCGTCGAAAATACGGCTAAGATTGCGGTGCAGTCCACCGAATGGTGCGGTTGTGGGTCTGTAAACTACGTTGCTCATGAATTTCTCCTTCGAAAAGCTGATTGATCACGTACCACTACCTAAGCTCTATTCAGAGAGATTCAAGAGCTGGTATCAAAATAATCATTGCCAATGACTTGATGTAGGTCATGGCTGATAAATTATTCGTGTGTTGTAATATCTCCTAAATCTCGACTCTCAAATCTAAAGATCAGGAGAAAGGTAATGGCACTATATAAGAAGGTATTGTTGGCTCTGGATTTTCACAGCGACAATGCGGAAATCATCGAAAAAGGCAAAACGGTTGCGACTGAGAATGGCGCTGAGCTTTACCTGATTCATGTCGATGAACCCATTGCAGTTGCCTATGCTGCGGATGGTTTTGCATTTAATGATCAGATCGTAGCGCTTCAAAGCAGCATTCGAAAAGAAGCGCTGCAGAGAATGGAGAGCCTCGGTGAGGAATTGAAAGTCCCCAACGAAAGACGCCTGCTACGGGAAGGAAATCCATCAACAGAAATTCATACCGCAGCGTCTGAGTATGAGATTGATTTAATTGTCATGGGGACCCACGGCCAAAAGGGGCTGCAGCTTCTGCTGGGCTCTACTGCAAATAGTGTCTTACATGGTGTGAAATGTGACGTACTCACGGTTCGCCTCAAGGCCTAGAGCAAATTTAAACCGGCGTTCTTCGTAAGTGCGACACAGATAATATAGCCAAATGTCAGAAGTGCTCCAATAAAAGCAGTGCTTCTGACGGCTTTGGTTTTACCTCTCAAAGTCATGACACCTAATCCAATGTATGCAATCAGAGCCAGAAGCTTTGCTGTGAGCCACGTGTCCGTGAAGGGATAAGCGCTTAGGGCGTAGGCCAGGGTGAAGGCGGATAACAGCAATACGGTGTCTATGATATGGGGTAGGATCTTTACGGGCTTCGTAGTGAGAAGTGGGTTATCAGTGAGCATCCAAAGACCCCTGAGTAGGAAGAAGGAGCCGGAAAAGACAACGGATCCGACGTGTAACATTAAAGCTGTGGAATAAAGTGTCATGGCGTAACTTCCTCTGGGCATAGGTACATTAAACAATCGTTATGGGCAATATGGTCATCGGTTGTAGCCATAAAAATGGTCATGGGTTTGCGGGTCTTGAGAAATCCAGCTTCTTCAACAAACAGCTGCTTTGCAATATTTTCTTTCTCAGCATTCAATACCAAAAGTTGATTTAAACCTTCCTCATTTGTCCAACCAATCGTTGTATTAGCTTTGAGCCTCCGGAAATTGAGCTGGTCAATGGTGTTATAGATTGTGACGTCTCCTGCGGACTCTACGGTAGTGGAATAATGCAGGTTTGCTGTAGGTTGGACTTCCAGCCGAAGTGGGCTTTGTAATTCCATAAAAGGTTCTGGTTCTGTGTCGAACAAGTGGCGCTTGCAAACAAATCGCTCGAGACTAGATAACGCTAACTCATCAGCATTCGAATCCAGAAAGCCACCAAATTCCACGGTAACCACAGGGCAGCCTATGTCTTGTTCGATCAAAGTGCCGAGCGATTGATCCAGCACGACAAGTTTTTTCGTGAACAATTGAGTTACCTGTCGGAGTTTGATTTCTCGACTGGTTGCAACGGCAAAGGGCTCGCTATGGGCCGAGGTATTATGCGTGTCGACAACTGCCTCGGGGCAAAATTTTATTAACATTGCTATTAGTTGATCGGCAAGTTGTTCTTGATTGGTGGTGCCTCCCTGACCAAAACAACGATTCATATCTGTTTCTTCAGGGATATATCGGTGAGAAAAAACCGGTGGCAACAGTGCTGCCTCAACAGACGCAATAAATATCCCCAGATTTGTCTGGGGAAGCACATCGTCCTTGAGTAGCCGGTGGATAGCCTTTAGCCCCGAAGGTTCATTTGCATGCAACAAAGTTACGATGGCGCGGCTGCGGGAGGTGTCTCGGCCCTTAAGTTGAATCCATGTGGGTTCACCTAGCTGCTGGATGAAATCGATATGGTCCTGGCCCAGCAAGGATTCCAGTTCAGAAGCATTTTCTGCTTCGATTATCTTGATGCTGTTACTGGTTGTGGTCATCTGCTAGCGAGTAGGTGTTGAGGCGAGGTATTATAGACCAACAATCGTAGTCGATGTGTTTGATGAAGCTGAAAGAACCCGCGTTTACCCTGGGCGTAGAAGAAGAGTATCTACTTGTAGATCTTCAGACCCGTGATCTTGTCAGCGATCCGCCGGCTTCATTTTTGGCTGCCTGTGATGAAAGGTCTGGTCAGCATGTCAGTCCTGAATTAATGCGGTCTCAAGTTGAAATAGGGACTGGCATTTGTCAAAACGTAAAAGCGGCTAAACAGGAAGTTAAGCTGCTGCGCCGGATAGTTGCAGAAGTGGCGTCGGAGCACGGTTATGCGCCCCTTGCGGTATCCACTCACCCTTTTGCCCGTTGGTTGTCACAAAAGCAAACGGACAAAGCTCGCTATATGGATTTGACCCGTGAAATGCAGGCCAACGCCAGGCGGCTGTTAATTAGCGGCATGCATGTCCATGTGGGCATTGAGGACAGAGAGCTACGTATCGATTTGATGAACCAATTAAGTTATTTCTTACCTCATCTATTGGCGCTGTCTTGCTCTTCTCCTTTCTGGGAAGGGGAGGATACAGGGTTAAAATCCTATCGATTAACCGTTTTTGATGCGCTACCTAGAACAGGGCTACCTGCGCAGTTTGCGAGCTACGGAGAGTATGAGCGACATGTCTCAATCCTGGTAGATGCGGGTATTATCGATGACGCCTCTAAAATCTGGTGGGATCTACGTCCAAGCGCGAGATTCCCTACCCTGGAAACCCGGATCATGGATGTGTGTAGCAACGTTAATCATGCTATGAGCCTGGTTGCGCTAAATGTTTGCTTACTCAGAATGTTATATCGTTTACGTCGAGATAATCAGCGTTGGCGAATGTATTCCTCGATGCTGGTCAGCGAAAACCGCTGGAGAGCAATGCGTTATTCCTGCGGAGAGGGCATGATTGATTTTGCCAAGGGTGAGGTTGTGCCCTTTAACGAATTGCTTGAAGAATTAATAGAATTTGTCCGTGAAGACGCAGAAGCGTTGGACTGCATAGAGGAAATTAGCGCACTTAAGGATATTCTTGCGGACGGTAACAGTGCTCAACGGCAAATTGCGATATTTGAGGCGGGCCGAAAAGCGGGAAAAGCAGATTCTGAAACATTAAAAGAAGTTGTTGATTGGTTGATTAGTGAAACCGTTGCCGACTGCGATCCAGAACCATAGACAAATAGGAGTCCCATTGGCTAAAAACATATTTTATGCACAAAGCGGCGGAGTGACGTCCGTCATAAATGCTAGCGCGTGTGGTGTTATTGAAGCTGCCCGGGCAAACAAGTCCATGGGTAAAGTTTACGCCGGAAAGAACGGTATTATTGGTGCGCTTCGAGAAGAGCTCATCGATACCAGCAAGGAATCTAAAGCGGATATTGCCGCGCTGCGTCATACACCTGCGGGCGCCTTTGGTTCCTGCCGATACAAACTCAAATCGATTGACGAAAACCTTGCTGAGTATAAGCGGCTTATCGAAGTTTTTCGTGCCCACAATATTGGCTATTTCTTCTATAACGGCGGTGGTGATTCCCAGGATACCGCCAACAAAGTATCTCAGATCAGTGAAAAAATGGGTTATCCGATTGCCTGTATCGGCATTCCTAAAACCGTCGATAATGATCTGCCCCTGACGGATTGCTGCCCGGGATTTGGCTCTGTCGCGAAGTATGTGGCCGTCTCAACAAAAGAAGCGGCCCTTGATGTGGCTTCGATGGCGGAATCATCTACCAAGGTTTTTGTCCTGGAAGTGATGGGACGTCACGCTGGTTGGATCGCCGCCGCTGGAGCACTGGCAAAAACAGACAAAGCGGATGCACCACACATTATTCTATTTCCAGAAATTGCCTTTGATAAAAAAGTCTTTTTGGCAAAGGTAAAGTCCTGTGTGAGCAAGTATGGCTATTGTGTGATTGTTGCCTCTGAGGGCGCGCAGTATGCAAACGGCAAATTTGTTGCGGATGCGGGCCTAAAAGATGCGTTTGGCCATACACAGTTGGGCGGGGTAGCGCCTTCTCTGGTTGATATGATTAAAGCCCGCCACGGCTACAAATGCCATTGGGCAGTTGCTGATTATCTGCAGCGAGCGGCCAGACATATTGCCTCGGGGACGGATGTTGAACAGGCCTACGCGGTCGGCAAGGCAGCCGTGGATTTTGCTGCGGCAGGAAAGAACGCCGTCATGGCAACAATCGTACGAGGAAAAGGCAAAACCTATCGATGGTCAATTGGTGAGGCGCCATTGTCGAGGGTGGCTAACGTAGAGAGAAAGATGCCACGGTCCTATATTAGTGCGGATGGGTTTGGCGTCACGGCGAAGGGGATTGAGTATCTTGCGCCATTAATTCGCGGGGAGGATTACCCTCCCTTTGAAAATGGTGTGCCGAAGTACGTTCGACTAAAAAATCAGCTGCTAGCTAAAAAACTCAAACCCTTTCGAGTCAAGACTTAGAGAGTGAGGCTTAAAACTAGCGAGTTGCGTTTTCAACTGCAGTAATGCCGTACCCTACTAGCTGGCCGTCAATAAACACGAGGGGCGTCGTTTCGTCTCTTGTGGTTTTACCATCACTGTGCCGATGTTGCGTTCGGTAGTAGAGTACTTCGAAGGTGTCTCCGTTACGTTGGAAACTATCTCTATAATCCGGTTCCCCTAGATCTGCATGTATTGCGCCGATTCTGGCGCCCAGTTTAATGCTGTCGATGTAGCGTTCGTTTCTTTTCTGAGATTGCTCCCACTGTTCATCGTCGTCAAATCCGTCATTGCCAATGGCAACAACACATCCCGTGAGAGTTGAAGTGGTGAGTAAAAGTGCGGCAAGACGAGCGGCTTTGAACATTTTGTTCCCCTAAAATACAAAAATGGAAAAATTTACTTCTGGGATAGCAATCGGTGTGCCATAAAACTTTGTGCTGTTAAAACAAGGATTTATGGAGATGTTGATGGGAGCCAGTGGCGAAACACATCAACATCTAGTTTGCTGAACCAGTTTTGCATAGTAGGGCTTAGTGTCTGAACCGGCGCTGAATCCAATAATCACAGCTCAAAAATCGACCGCCTCCCAGGTAGAGTAGAGCGATCAGCATCACCAGGTAGGTTGCGGCAAACTCGATTCCATTGTTGAGTACTACAAAGGAGCCGTACTCCGTTAACCACTCGTAATTGCCATGTTCCTGCAAAATGGATTTGGCCCGATCTAGCCGCTCGGTCGCCGCGATGGTGCGATCGGTGGCGAACAGACCGCCGCCGCTAGCTACTGCAAGCCAGCCGTTTTTTATATGGACCGAGAAGATGGCCACGACCATCGTGATTGATAGAGGAATTGTGATCCAGCGTACGGCCAGCCCCACTAGAAGCAAGAAAGCACCACCGAGTTCTGCGGCGGTTGCCAGGGATGCCATAAGTGCTGGAAAGGGCAAGCCAAGACCCCAGTCGGGATTACCGAACCACTCTACTGTGCTATCGAAATGTTCAAACTTTTGTATGCCAGCCATATAAAAGACCGGCGCAAGATAAAGTCGGAGTAGAAGGGGTGCTATGAAATCGAATCTGCTTGTTATGTTTTCTAGAATGCCTTGAGCGTTATTGGCCAGTTTCAGCATAGATGAGATGTTCCCGGTTGAATTGTTGGAGCAGGTCGAGTCCGAAGTTCACAAAACCTGTCTCATCTTGACCGAGCGTAGCCGCTTTTTGTTTCAACCATTGTGTGGCAATGATGCCATCTTTACTTTCAGTCATGGCTGCAAGCAGTTCGTAGGCCATGGGTGTTAACTCAAAAAAGCGGATCGAATCACTGCTGTCGCGAAAAACCAACAGGTAAGTTGCAGCATTTTGTTGTTCCCAGCCCTCTCGAATTTGGTGTACTGGGAACTGATAAGCGATTGGTATCGCAAGTTCTGACAGCTTTAGTGGGGCGCTGATGAGTTCGTTCGTGTCCAGTATGCTGTCTGGTAGTTCTGCTTCGTGGATAAACAAATATAGTTCCAGCCATTCATAGTGAGCCAGAGGCTGGAGGTATTCTGGTTCATGGTTGGTGCCAGGGCGTGACATAAGGAATGCGAGAAACTCTTCGGCCAGACGGGGAAAATAGGGGGTTTCTGCACGCCAATTGATAAAAAACTCTCGAATGAGCCGGTCCCAATCGCTGTCATCTAATATTTGGTGGAGCACGGGGAAGAACTCGCTCATCAATCCAGAAATATTGTGGAATATAAGTTCGCTGTAGATGCCGACCCGTCGTTCGTCCAGACCCTCAGGTACTGGATAGGTATCTGGATTGCGCAGGTGTTGGGTGAACTGCGTTTGCAGCGCTAGAAGTTCAGAATTAGCGGGTAGCGAGGTCTGGTTTGACATTGTCTTCCTGATAACCGCGAATCTGGTTAAGTTCTAGCATGAGTGTGTCGATGTGGGGAATGTTGAAATCCCGTTCTAGCAAGGTCGGTTTATTTCCAATGAGTGCATAGGTTTGTTCAAGAAGATCCCAAACGGGGTTGATGACATCAGATCCGTGGGTATCAACAATTAGGCCGTCATCTTCGTAGTAATGACCTGCTATATGCAAATATGAAACTCTATTTGCAGGCATGGCTCGAATAAAATCCATCGGGTCGTAGTTGTGGTTGACGCTATTAACATAGACATTGTTGACGTCTAGCAGGAGATCACAGTCAGCTTCTGCAATCACCTGATTAATGAACTCAATTTCAGATAGTTGCCGTTTTGGGGTTGTGTAGTAGGACACGTTTTCCAGGGCCATTCTTTGGCCAAGGATATCCTGAACCCGTTTAATCCTGTTGGCAGTATAGGTAACCGCCTCGTCGGTAAATGGCATCGGCAACAGATCATAGAGCTGCCCGCCATCGTTCGTGTAGCTCAGGTGTTCGGAATAGATGCTGGCATTGTGATTAGCTAAAAAGTCTTTGATGGCATACACCAGGTCCTCGTCGAGGGGGGCTGGACCACCAATAGAAAGAGACAGGCCATGACAAATCAGGGGGGTACGCTCACTAATCGCACGAAGCTGCTTAGCAAATCGCCCCCCCAGTCCAATCCAGTTCTCAGGTGCTACCTCGAGGAAGTCTATTCCATCTGGCGTAGCCTCACTGAGCTGTGAGGCCATGGTTCTTCGCAAACCCAGACCAGCTCCCTGAATTGGTTTTTCCTCTGTCATACGCTCAACTAAACAGTCTTATTGACCGCATTTTCCTTCGCCACACTTGCCTTCAGTCTTGGCTTTTTTGTCGCCACCGCAAGATCCTTCAGCCTTGGCTTTGTCGCCGCCACATTTGCCTTCGCCGCAGGAACCTTCAGCTTTGGCTTTTGCTTTGTCACCGCCACATTTGCCTTCACCGCAGGAACCTTCTGCCTTGGCTTTAGCTTTGTCGCCACCACAGGAGCCTTCACTTTTGGCTTTATCGCCGCCACAGGATCCTTCACCCTTGGCTTTAGCTTTGTCACCACCACAGGATCCTTCAGCGAGTTGCATATAGCCGCTGGACATTTCAGTGGCAGAAAATGGGTTTGCATCAGCCATAACCGCTGGTGCAGCCATTGCTCCCATAGCTGTACCCATAGCAAGTACTAGCGCTTTACGTGTTGTGTCTAATTTCATCGTTTTTCCTCGAGGTTAATTTGTATTGAGCTGGGCATCCCAGTTCAGGTGCATTTATAGCATGCGTCTATTCAGACCGATCCAACCTTTGTGATATTTCTTTTTATCTTGGCTGATTTAGTCGATTTGTTGTCAATTCTGTGAGCTCTGTCACATGGAGGGCGCGATATTCCCGGAAATAGCTTGATGCATGGGGCAGCAATACCACCCTGGGATGGCTCCACAGACCAGACTCAGCGGGTAGAGGCTCAATTTCGGTCACATCTAATCCTGCACCTGCTAAAGCATTACTTTCAAGGGCGCGATGCAGGGCATCCTCGTCGATAGTGTTACCCCTACCAAAGTTATAGAGGAAAGCCTGGGGCGACATCAGATTGAGACGTTCTTCAGAGATAAAGTGGTGGGTGGCTTCTCCACCTGGTAGGAAAGAAAGGATGTGGTCAGCCAGAGGAAGATAGGTGTCCAGCTTGGATTGTGGAATTAGCATCACAGCGCCGTCTTTTTCCTGTGTAGGCTGACGCTGGTGGCCCCAAACTGTCATACCCATGTTGGTGAGCAATGCGCCGGTCTGTTTTCCGATATGTCCGTAGCCGAGGATTAATGCGGTCTGATTTCGAAGTAGCCGTGCCGGGAGCCGTTGCCAGATTTGAGCTTGTTGTTGGGATTTATACTGCGGCAGTTTGAGCGAAAACTGCAGCACAAGGGTCAATGCAGACTCGGCCATCATGGTGCCATGAAAAGTGCCGTGGAAATTTGTCACCTTTCCAGTGTTGTCCACTGCCAGATTTTCACGGCCAGCTGCTGGAGTAAAAATATATCGAAGTTGTGGTGCCAGATCGAACCAGTTCGAGTCGAAATACCAGGTGTCTAGCCAGGTAATCTCGGGAAGAGAGTTGAGCAGCTCTGCCTCGGTGCTGAGAAATTTGAGTTCGATCGACGGGTGCACATTGCTAAATTCGCGAAAGTCCTCGGCCACAAAGTTAAACTCTGGGTCCTCTGAATTCAGGTATATGTGGAGCATATTTGTCATTAACAACCTTCCTGAATTGGTACGATCTAAGGAATTTAAAGCAAAAAAAAGCGGGCTATCGCCCGCTTTTTTAGATGGTGCGACTACAGAAGCGGTGCAATGACTAGACTGACAATCGCCATGACGTTAATTAAGATATTCATGGCTGGGCCAGATGTGTCCTTGAAGGGGTCGCCAACGGTGTCACCAACGACAACGGCAGCATGGACATCGGAACCCTTACCGCCCAGGTTGCCCTTCTCAACATACTTTTTAGCGTTGTCCCAGGCTCCACCCGCATTTGCCATCATGAGCGCAAGTAATACACAACCGAGCAATGCACCTGCAAGCATACCGCCGAGGCTCGCTGCTCCAAGTCCAAAGCCGACTACAGCTGGCATTGATATGGCAATAACACCGGGAAGAATCATTTTCTTCAAAGCTGCTTTGGTCGCAATGTCGATACACTTGGCGTGATCGGCATCAGCTTCGCCTTCCATCAAACCTTTGATTTCCCGGAACTGACGGCGAATCTCTTCAATCATCTCCATGGCCGCATCACCAACCGCTGTCATGGTGATGGAGGCAATTAGGAACGGCAACGTGCCGCCGATGAACAGGCCGACCAGTACTTTCGGGTCAGATAGTTCTAAAGCAAAGTGTGGCTGAGTGGCATGCATCGTTTCAACAAAGGCGGCAATGATAGCGAGGGCTGCTAGAGCCGCGGCGCCAATTGCGAAACCTTTACCAATAGCGGCTGTGGTATTACCTACTTCGTCCAGGCCGTCGGTGATCTCTCTGATATCCGCGCCTAAACCGCCCATTTCTGCAATACCACCGGCGTTATCTGCAACTGGACCGTAGGCATCCAGGGCCATAGTCATACCGACTGTTGCGAGCATACCAACCGCAGCGATACCAACACCGTAAAGGCCGGCAAGTTCCGTTGAGGCATAGATAATACCGGCGATAGCCAGGATAGGAATCACAACCGACTGCATACCGACAGCAAGACCGGTAATCATGACGGTTGCAGTACCTGTCTTGCCGGACTCAGCGATTTTGACCACAGGACCTTTAGCAGTGTAATACTCGGTCACAAGGCCAATCAGAACGCCGCCCACTGTACCGGCCACGACCGCCCACCAGACTGCCATGGCAATTCCGGTGGCTTGAGTTAAGAAGTAAGCAGCGACAATCAGTACAACCGCCGAGACCTGGTGGCCCACTCGAAGCGCTGTTTCCGGTGCGGAGTTAGACATAAGTCGAACCGTTACAATTCCAACGATTGAACAAACGAGACCTAAAGATGCTAAAGCCAATGGCAAGAACATCAGGGCTGCTCGGCCATTTTCCGTAGATAGCGCAGCAACACCAAATTCCGCATCCATCAGGAGTGTTGATGCGATGGCAATAGTTGCAATCATAGAACCACAATAGGATTCAAAGATGTCAGAGCCCATGCCGGCAACGTCGCCCACGTTGTCGCCGACGTTGTCTGCAATCACACCGGGATTCCGGGGATCATCTTCTGGGATTCCGGCTTCAATTTTACCCACCAGGTCTGCACCTACATCTGCACTCTTGGTGAAGATGCCGCCGCCAACTCGAGAGAACAATGCGACACTCGATGCACCCATACCGAAACCGTGGATAGCATGAGCTGTTTCAGGGTCGCCGCCGAAGTACCAATAGAGGGTACCCAGACCAACAAGGCCTAAGGATGCCACACAGAGTCCCATGATCGAGCCACCGTAGAAGGCAACCGTTAGCGCGCTGGCAGCGCCACTTTGCTGGGCAGCAGCAGTGGTTCTGACATTTGCTTTGGTCGCAGAAAACATGCCCAGATAACCAGCGGCTGCTGATGTGAGCGCACCGACCGCAAAGGACAATGCAGTATTCCAACCTAGTGGTGAGAATAGGATGATCAGGAATAATGGTCCTGCGAACATCGCGAGCATAAGGTATTCCCTATGCATGAATACCATTGCACCTTCGTGAATAGCATCCGCGATTTTGCGAATTTTTTCGTCCCCGTCGCTGTACCGTGTCATCAATACGTAGATCACAAAGGCACAAACAAGACCCAGCACACCGAATATCGGTGGCAGCATTGTTATATCAGTCATAAGTGGTTACCGGTTGGTCAATTTAGTTATTGTTTTTCGCGCACTTAGTTGGCGCGTTCGATCAACGGTATAGTACAAAAGCTAAGGCCCAGGGTGAACCTCTAATTTTTAGGCCAACTTTAGCCTTCCTGCAGCAATCTTCTCAGGTCAATAATGGCTGCATTTGCCCGGGAGATGTGGGAGCCCATGACCAGGGAGTGATTGGCCACAATGCCAAACCCGCCGCCATTCAATATCATCGGACTCCAGAGAGTATCCTGGGTCGGTTCGAGCTCTCGAATGATTTGCTGAAGACTCACCCGGGCATTTTTCTTCTCTAGAACGTCCTGAAAGTCTACTTCTATGGCTTTGAGGAGATGCACCAGTGCCCAGGTTGTACCCCGGGCTTCATAAAACACATCATCGAGTTCGGACCAGGGGGTTTTAACCTGGGAATCGTTGTGGGTAGCGGTGCTTTGTACCGCTGAAGGGTCACCGGCGAGGGAAACATCTAACTGTCGTTTTCCGACGCTCGCAGACAGACGCTGAGAGAGGCTTCCGAGTCGAGTTTCGACTTCTGATAACCAGGTTCTGAGGTTGTCTGCCCGGGCATAAAATTGTGCGGATTGTTCATTGTCATCCCCAAGTCGTGTCAGGTAGCCCTCGAGCGCTTTAATACCCTTTTCATACTCTGCTTCTGATTCCGGGAGCATCCAGCTGTTATTATCGAAGTAGAACTGATTTTCGGCTGTGACAAGACCCTGATCCTCAGTTGACTGGGACTGGGATCGGCTTAGATTATTTCGAAGTGTTCGAGCCATGTCTCGGAGCTGTACGAGCACGCCAAATTCCCAACTGGGCACATTGTCCATCAGTATCCCAGGTGGCGTGATGTCATTGGTGAGAAAGCCACCGGGTTTATGCAGAAGAATGTCAGTTAAATTGATTGTTGTTGCTACCGTTGCGGACCCGGGTACATTTCGTACGCCGAGTTCGCTGGTCATTTGGGTGGTGACCTCAGCTACATCAAACAGGCCGGGCTCGGAGTCCCAGAGAAACGCTAGCAGCATAAAAAAGAGCAGCACGGCGGTGATTGCGCCGGTGACGGACTTGGTGCCAATACCCATAAAGCCAGTCGAAAAGGTGTCAGAAATCCTGGTCTTGAGATTTTCGAAAAATGCCACGTCGCTACCTGATTGCTTCGGTGAGTTGTTATGTTAACGAAATATCGGGTCCCGGTCTGCCTAAGAGATAGCCCATAGCAGCATCTGTACCTAATGAGCGTAGGATCTCAAGTTCCTCTTCCCGTTCGACGCCTTCTGCAATGAGCCACATGTCCCGCGCGTGAGCGATCTGAGCAACTGAACGGACAAAAAATTGGTTATCTGTTTTTTGGTCGAGGTCAGAGACAAAACTCCGATCGATTTTAATGAAGTGGACATCAAGACTTTGTAAATAGGCGAAAGAAGTTGCACCACTGCCAAAGTGATCTACGGAAAACTGGTATCCGAGGCTGTTTCCAGCTTGAACCAACAATCTCACATCGTCATAAGCCAAATGTACAGCGTGTTCTTGCAGTTCGAATATAACCCTGCTTGCATTGTGCCGGTGGAGCGTGAGCTGTTGATAAAACCAGCTTCGGAACTCGTCGTTTTGTAATGAATAGGTGGAAAGATTAATGACAATTGGAGGGCCATTCTGCTCGATGTTGGTCAAGGCTCGATCAATGATGAGCTGGTCCAGTTCAACCAGTAGCTCAAACCTCTCTGCCATTGGCATAAAAACCCCCGCACTAATCACTTGATCGTCAACTTCAATACGGACAAAAATCTCATTCGCAAAAAGTGTACGTTCGCCATTTGCTCTCAGCTGGTATACCGGTTGATAGTGGAATAGAAAATTTTTGCTCCGTATGACCTCCAGCAAGGTGCTGCGCCATTCACCTGCCTGCTTAACTAGATCTGAAACAGGATTCTGACTGTCGCCGTGGATGAGGAAATAGGTGCCGTTGGTGCCTTCCGCCTGGGCGTTTCTCAGCGCCGTGTCTGCATCCGTTAACAATAATGAAAACTCTATTGGATATTCTGTGAATGCTGCTCCCAGATGGGTGGTATCGAGGAAATCTGAGTCAGTTAATTGCTGCAATGAGGCGACCTGCTGGAAAGACTGTTCGAGCGAGAGTCGGGCCAGTTCAAGGTTGATTCTCGGGACAAAGATGGCAAATTCAGCGCCGTTCCGGCGACAGATTATTGCTTCGTTTCTGGTCCCAAGCGCTACCTTGAGGCGCTCGCCAATCTGTTTCAATAGGGCGTCAGCTTGAACAAATCCAAGCTGTTGATTGATTTTCGAAAAGTCTCGAATCTGCAGCAATATTAGTAGGTTAGAGCCTGGGCCCGACTCGGATTGAAGCTCGGCGGCAATTAGAGCGTCAAATTCTCTGCGGTTGATCAAACCTGTAACTGCATCGGTTTTTGCTTCGAGTCGTAAGCTCTCGGTGAGCTGGATTTGGCTGTCGAACATGATCTTTAGTTTTTGCGACATCCGATTCATTGCCTCGACAACCCGGCGTAATTCTCTGGTTCGTGGTATTTGCTCTTGCACCGGAAATTTGCGTTCACAGATGTCATCTGCCTGGGCTTCCACCGCGCGGAGTGGTCGCATGACCAGGCTCACCATAAAACCCAGCAGGCCGTAGCTCAAAACAACAATAAAACCAAAGAGGTAGAGGAAGTCGACGGTGAGCCTCCATAGGTCCCGGTAGGCACTGCCAGGATGTGCCACAACGGTCAGTGTACCCAGCCGCGTCCAGCCGTTTGTGATTTCAGAAGTACCTGCGGGAGTAGGCAAGTTGAGCAGTTGGGTAAACCAGTGCGGTACATCGGCCACGGCAATCGGATTGGTTCGAGTCACCAGCGCTTCACCCTCAAGATCAATCAAGCTGATACTGGAATAATATCCACGGTCGAATACCGCGGCTGTGAGGAGCTCAAGATTTGTGTTGTCCTGCTGCGCAAGTGCAGTTGTCATAGATAGGCCGAGAGATGTCGCCGTATCCTCCGCGTGAACTCGCATTTGTTCTTCAAGATAACCACGGGACTCAAGTACCGTAAGAACGAAGTTTGCTGAAAACAGCAGCACAAATATCAGTACCACGACAATCATGAGTTGTCTGAGCAATGTCATGAAGAAGTTCTCTCTTTTTGTAAGCGTTCGACCAGGTCGCGCCACATATTAAGGTCAGAAGACGAACCCATCTTTTGGCCCTCGCCGCGCATTTTTGCGAGCCAGAGACCGTCTCCATTAAAGCTATAGACAGGTTGTAGATCTGTGCGTTTATCCGCGGTTTTGATAATGGGGTCCAGATTATCAAGCACGCTTGGTATGGCGCTGGGGCTATCATAGTAGGTCAAGACCATATGGGCTTGATTGAGTGTTAGGGCTTTGACATAGGTGATTCGTAGTTTGTCGTCGGGCACGTTCAGCGCCCGGAGGGTGATGTACTTGGCAATTGCAAAATCCTCACAATCGCCCCCATCGGTAGCGAGAAATTCGATGGGTGTTGCCCAGTAGTCGGTTTTTTGCCAGTGGTTCTGATCCGCAACGAATCGGATTCTATTAAAGAAGTCATTAACCTGGATGAGCTTCTGCTGTTCTTCGAGGTCGGCTGACGATGAGACCATATGTTGCCAGGATAGCAACCGGCTTCGGGCCCGACGACCGTACTCTTTTGCTACTGCGTCTAGTATTTTATCGGTCAAACCCAACGGGTTTGCCAGCGTTAAACCCGCGCCCAGCATGAAAATCAGCAGGCAGGCGACCGGTGTATGTTTGGCTCTGTTTTTACGCCGCGAGAACTGTGGCGGATAGGCGGAAAAGTGCATTGCCGTCCAGATTGGCTTTGATCCTCACTTAACTATAGTCAGGGATACGTTAGCTGCACGGTCGGTGGGTTACCTATCTCGATAGTGGCGCGAATACGCGTTAAAGAGGCGTTGTTGAGTTGTTGATAGATCCAGCGGCCATCGGCATCGTTTTGAGCCACAATGTGAACTTTTGCCCTGTGTTGCTCCGCTTTTCTGCCAATTTCATGTAGCTGCCCCACTAAGGTATCAGTACGGCTATTCAATGCTGTTTTATCTAATCGAAATGCCTCATTTCGACTATTTTGGGCCCGGGATATTCTGCTCTCAAGGGCGGTGATAGTGGGGTGCTGCTCATCGAGGGATCGAGCTTTATTCAGCATGTTGGTTGCTTTTTTGTACTGTTGTGCGTCTATGGCTTCGATGCTCCAGGCCAGATAAGTATCGACAATTCGCTGTATGCCAGCCTGGGCAGCATTGTTGCTAGGGTCTATCGAGAGCACCTGTAGATATCGGAAATACGCATTGTCGTCTAACGGTGTGGTTAGTCGTTTACGAGCAAATGCGCTCTCTGCCTGATCTAACAAGGAAATGACACGATTGGATGGTACTGCCGGCTGATACGCCTCTGACGGTTCCTTGGGATTCGGTGTGATGGTTCGCTGCGGAATGCAACCAGAGAGCAGAAGGCTTGTAGCGAGAAGAAGGCTGGCAATGGATCGCATTAGGTAATAATCGCTTCTAGGTCGGTTCGGGAACGCGTAGGCTTGCGGTGCGGTCATATACATTACGACTATAACGGTTAGACAATATGAGATTCCAGCCCATACACAGTCTTCTACGCAGAAAATCATTTGCAGTAATGCTGACTTTTTTTGCCCTGGGTGCCTTTTCTATGGGAACTCAGGGAGCTGAATTTGGACAGCACAATGCGCTAGATGAGCCAGTTATCCTGCCGGTCGACGAGGCTTTCCACCTCTCCGTGGTGAGTGAGTCGGGGCAGCTGGTATTGCTGTGGCAAATCCAACCGGGGTATTACCTTTATAGGGACAAAATTCGCGTAAAGGGTAGCAAACGTATCAAAACTCCGGCTTTACCAGCGGGGCTAGAGAAAATCGATGAGTACTTTGGCCGCGTAGAGGTCTACTACGAGTCCTTGGAGGTCAATTTACCTCGGAAGGCGGACGAGAAAGAGACCTTTCAGGTTGAGTATCAAGGCTGTGCTGATGCGGGAATTTGTTATCCTCCACAAAAAAGAACGTTTACCAAGTAAATTGTGCTGATCTTCGTCAAACTTCCAAAGTTCATTATTAGTTTGTCTGCTAATACTTCGATATAAGGAAGGCTTCAAAGAAAGTACTATAAGTTCCAGAAAAATTCACTACAATGCAGCTAAAATCTAAAAAAGAATCGATATGAAGCAAATATTGGTGCTAAATGGACCAAACTTGAATCTACTGGGTGCCCGTGAGCCTGAAATATATGGACACGACACTCTAGAGGACATCATTAATCGACTTATTGGTATCGCAGGTACCCATGGTGCGGAAATTCTGCACTTTCAGTCTAATGGAGAGCAGGGGTTGATCGAAAGGGTCCATGCCGCAGCTAATGATGGCACTGTGTTTATATTGATTAATCCGGGCGCACTCACACACACGAGTATTGGCTTGAGAGACGCGCTGCTGGGTGTTCAACTGCCATTTATTGAGGTTCATCTGTCTAATGTCTTTAGCAGGGAAGCGTTTCGTCACCATTCTTTTCTCTCAGACGTTGCTGTTGGCTGCATATTTGGACTTGGCCCGCAGGGCTACGAACTAGCGCTCCAGGCAGCACTACAGCAACTTGAGGGGCACTAAGATGGATATCCGAAAGGTCAAAAAACTGATTGAGCTAATGGAATCTTCAGATATTTCTGAGATAGAGATCAAGGAGGGTGAGGAATCCGTCAGGATAGCCCGGGGAGCCCAGACAGTAGTCAATCCAACCGCCTCACATCCACCTGCTATGGATTCATCTACCGAGAATTCAACAGCCGCAAATCATAGCGCTGTTAATTCAAGTAATGGAACAACCACCATCACCCGAGGACCCCAGGGACATGTGGTTCGAGCACCGATGGTGGGAACATTCTATCGGGCACCGTCACCGGGCTCGCCTGCATTTATTGAAGTAGGTGCAAGGGTTCATGAAGGCGATACGTTGTGCATTATTGAATCCATGAAAATGATGAATCAGATCAAGGCAGACAAGTCAGGAAAAATTGAAGCTATCCTCGTTGAGAACGAAACCCCCATCGAGTTTGATCAGCCACTGTTTACCATCATTTAGTTTCCGCCATGCCAAACCGAATTTTGATTGCAAATCGCGGTGAGATTGCCCTGCGAATTTTACGTGCCTGTCAAAAATTGGGCAAAAAAACCGTCGCGATCTATACCGCCGTGGATGCTAATTTGCCCCATTTGGATTTGGCCGACGACACGGTCTGTGTCAGCCACTACCTTGATGCAAACGATATTGTGATGGCTGGTCTAACAAGACGCTGTGATGCCGTACATCCAGGGTACGGATTGCTGTCGGAGAATGCAGCATTCGCTGAGCAGGTCGAGTCATCGGGAATGGTGTTCATTGGACCCAGCCCCCAGCATATATCGGCGTTAGGTGATAAAACGGCAGCACGAAAAATCTTTTCTAGTCTGGACATCCCTTGTATCCCGGGTAGCGTTGAAGCGGTTTCCTCTGTTGAGGAAGCATTTGAGGTTGCTGCTGTATTGGGTTATCCGTTGATTATTAAAGCTGCATTTGGCGGCGGCGGAAGGGGCATACGCAAAGTTGATAGTGCCGCTGGGTTAGCGGAAGCCTTTGACGTTTCGGTCTCTGAGGCGGAAGTGGGCTTTGGCAGAAGCGAGGTGTTTGTCGAAAAGCTGATTGAGAACGCGCGGCATATAGAAGTACAGGTACTGGGCGATGGCAAGGGAGGTTGTGTTCATCTTGGAACCAGAGATTGTTCCGTGCAAAGACGTTATCAGAAATTGGTAGAAGAATGCCCAGCCCCGAATATCGATAATGTCTGTCTGGACGCGCTTACAGAAAAGTGCGTCGAGGCCATGGCAAAGCTTGGTTATAGAAATGTAGCAACATTGGAGTTTTTGCATACCCCGGGAGAATTCTTTTTTCTTGAGGTGAATACCCGGTTGCAGGTAGAGCATCCGGTTACTGAGATGGTGTCTGGAATTGACCTGGTTGCTGCCCAATTTCAGATTGCTGATTCCGGTGTAATTCCGTTTACTCAGGAGTCTATTCACTTGGTCGGCCATTCGATCGAATGTCGAATACTCGCAGAAGATGCCGCTGGGTTAGCGGGTCCAGGAGAAATAATGGGCTTACGGTTGCCCGGTGGTCCGGGCATTCGGTTCGATAGTCATCTCTACGTTGGTTACCGCGTCCCTCATCAGTATGATTCCCTGGTTGGCAAACTGGTAGTGCACGCAGAGGATCGAGAGATGGCGTTAGCACGGTTAAAACAAGCTTTGAATGAACTCAGGATCGATGGTATCCCAACCAACATAGAACGGCTGAAACGGCTGACGAGCGATTCGACTTTTATGAATGTCAAATTTCACACTAATTGGAATCCACAATGAGTTGGAAAACCGTGGCAATCACGGCAAGTAACGAGGCTGTTGATGCCTTAGAAAGCTTTCTCTGGGAAACAGGGGCTGTGTCGGTAACCTTAATTGACGGTGAAGATCAGCCAATCTTTGAGCCGGGTCCTGGAGAAATTCCCTTATGGCCGAAGCTAACGGTCACGGCAATGTATGAGGATGATGTTGATACCGTATCCCTTGCTGAGACGCTGCGTGGGCAAGGTTACGTCGTTCTGTATATTGATGAACTCGGTGATCGGGTTTGGGAACGGGAATGGATGAGTCAATTCAAGCCGATGAAGTTTGGCGAACAGCTTTGGGTTTGCCCAACTGGATTTGAGGTCGATGAGCCCGATGCGGTGATTCTGAATTTAGACCCTGGTCTGGCCTTTGGCACAGGCACGCACGCGACGACGAGTCTTTGTCTCGCCTGGTTAGACAAGAATCTTAAGCCCGGGTCCAATGTATTGGACTATGGCTGTGGTTCGGGGATCCTTGGGATTGCGGCAAAGCTGTTAGGCGCTGATAAAATCATTGCCGTCGACAACGATCCCCAGGCGCTGGTTGCGACCGCAGATAACGCTCAACGTAATGGCGTCGAAGATGACCTGCTGACCTATCTACCCCCGGATTTTGAACCGGGTACGCTGCACTCAGAGCAATATGGCGTGGTGCTAGCAAACATTCTTGCTCAACCCCTCATTAACCTGTCCCATACATTAAGTGAGTATGTGGCGCCGGGGGGTGACCTGGTGTTGTCTGGAATCATGAGTTCTCAATCCGATTGGGTTAAAAAAGCTTATCAACTGGAGTTGATTCGTGAGGTCGAATTGGATGGTTGGATTTGTCTTCACTTCAAGAAAGCCCTATGACCGCGTTTGTCTCCCGCTGCCCGAACTGTGACACTTCTTTTAAGGTCACCGAGGCTCAATTGTCTGCCGCCGATGGTGCTGTCCGATGTGGGGCTTGCCTTCAAATATTTGTTGCAAGTGACTATTTTGTCGAAGCACCCATCCCGGATCTCTTTCAGCAGGAGGCGGATGAAGATGGGGAATCAGAGGGAATAAGTGTATTAGCTGAGGAATCCACAGGTGAAACCGAAGTGCTTGAGGATGAAGCGGCCGACGCGGACTCGTTTCAGAGTGATCTGTCCCAGAGTGAGCCCCCAGAGGGGGTGACTGCGGAAATTGTGGATCAACAGGAGCCCGTTGAAGATATTTCTGCCGGTGCAGTTGATGACGAAGCTCAGGTAGAAAAGGCCCAGATAGAAGCGGTCCAGGGAGAAAATGTTCAGGTGGAATCTGACCTGGCGGAAACTGCTCAACTAGAAACTGCTCCGATAAAAATATGGACCCAAGAAGCAGCGGCTGTGCCGGTGGATATACCGCCAGAGCCTGACGGTGTTCCAGATCGAACCTTGGATCCAGATGAACATCCCCAGCCGGATATAACGCTCTCCACAACGGAAATAGTTTCAGGGCTGGAAGGCCTGGCGGCTTCCGAGCCCGAGGAACTGGTGGGGAATTTTGTGCCCACTAGAAGTTACAAAATTGGTCGCTGGTTGGTCGGATCTGTCCTGTTATTCATCGTATTCGGAATGCAGTATTTTTGGGCTAACAAAAACGTTCTCGCTATGGATGTTCGTTTTAGGCCCTACTTTCAGTCGGTCTGCAACCTGGCAAATTGTGAGTTGCCGGACTTTCTCGATGCGCAACTGCTGTCTACAACCGACCTGGTGGTGAGGACCCATCCGACGATCGAGAATGGTTTGGTTGTGGATGCGATTCTTCGAAACGAGGCAAGCTACCGACAAAGGTTCCCGCTGTTGACCTTGAGGTTTGCGGATATCAACGGCAACACGCTTGCGCAACGAACGTTTTCTCCAGACCTCTATCTGGCCGGTGAACTGGCGGGAATGCAGTATATTCCAGCCATAACAGAGGTTCGCCTGTCCCTGGACATTGTCGACCCTGGTCCCGGAGCCGTGAGTTACTCCATGCTAACGGTGATCAATTAATAGAGTCCTGCTATTATCCGCCACCACTCTCTGATGCGTTTGAAGTATGAAGATCGGTTCTTTTGATCATCCCAGTAAAGTTGTGCTTGCGCCGATGGCAGGCGTGACGGATCAACCGTTCCGAAATCTGTGTCGCCACAACGGTACCTATTGGACCGTCTCAGAAATGCTAACCAGCAACCAGAAACTCTGGAACTCGCGAAAGTCCCGTACGCGACTGTGCTATGAAAATGAAGTTGGTCCCCGTTGGGTTCAAATTGCCGGTGGCGAAGCGAGCATGCTTGCTTCTGCAGCTTTGGCGGCCCAGAACATGGGCGCCGATATTGTAGATATCAATATGGGGTGTCCGGCAAAGAAGGTTTGCAACCGGGCTGCGGGTTCAGCTCTGCTGAAGGATGTCGCCCTGGTTCAGGATATTTTTGAGCAGGTCCGGGCGGCGGTAGAGATTCCCGTTACGGTTAAGATCCGGCTGGGGTGGTCTCTGGACGAAATTAATGCGCCATTGATTGCAAAAATGGCCCAGGATTCTGGTTTAGCACTCGTGACGGTCCACGGCCGGTCAAGAGCCTGCAAGTTTACAGGGCAAGCTAACCACGACAGGATTGCCGAGGTTGTACAGCAGGTTGATATCCCGGTTATCGCGAATGGTGATATTCAGTCCTCGAAGGACGCTGAGCGGGTTTTATCGGTGACTGGAGCTGCGGGTATCATGATTGGTAGGGCGGCCCAGGGTAAGCCCTGGCTTCCTGGCCAAATCAGTCAATTTCTAGAAACTGGAGAAATTCAAAATAATCCAACTTTAGGTGAGGCAAAAGCCATGTTGAGGACACATGTAGATAAGCTCGCCTCGTTTTATGGTGAGCTGACGGGTCCTCGAATTGCTAGAAAGCATGTTGGCTGGTATCTCGCCGAGCAAAGTCAGGAATCTCCGGTGCTTAAGCAAGCGCTCCGGGAATTCAATCGACTGGATACGGTTGAACAGCAACTGCAGGCAATTGAGGCGATTTTCGACCTGTTGGGTGGCCAAGACACACTTGCTGCCTGACGATTGATGGAGCAAGTTGAATGTCAGATGCATACCGTATAGCTGGAGAAACCCTGGAAGAGGCGCCAGCCCCAACAACAGTTTCAGAACCATCCCTGTCCGACGCTGTCGAGGCTGCCGTAAAGAACTATATTACGGTCATGGACGGTCAAGAAATCAAAGATCTATACGAATTGGTTTTATCGGAGATTGAGGCGCCACTATTGGCGTCGGTGATGAAGCGAATTGGCCACAATCAAAGTCGAGCGTCTTTGATGCTCGGTTTGAACCGTGGCACCCTGCGTAAAAAGTTAAAGAAATACGGACTGGTTTAAATCTTCACTTTTACCGGTTACCCCGTGTAAAATTCGCGGCTCCCGAGGACGGCTCAAACCGTCCTTTTTTTGTTTGACGATTCAAACCCGGGGGCCCCGATGCCTAACGTCAAGATCCGTACTGCTCTAATCAGTGTTTCCGATAAATCAGGGCTGGACCAACTAGCCCAGGGTTTATCGCGCCATGGCGTGAGAGTGCTTTCAACCGGGGGCACTTTTCAAAAATTGCGTACTGAAGGTGTTGAAGTCAGAGAAGTCTCTGATTACACAGGCTTCCCCGAGATGATGGATGGTCGGGTGAAAACATTACACCCGAAGGTTCACGGAGGTCTGCTTGGACGGCGTGAAGCGGATGGCACTGGCACTGACGTCGCCATAATGGAAAGTCACGGTATTGAACCGATTGATTTGGTTGTCGTGAACCTTTATCCCTTTGAGAAAACCGTCGCTAATCCCGATGCCACACTCGAGGATGCGATCGAGAATATTGATATAGGTGGCCCCGCAATGCTGCGCTCTGCAGCAAAAAATTATGCTTCGGTTGCCGTGGTTGTGGATGCCCAGGATTACGAAAGTGTACTTGCGGAAATGGATCAATTTGATGGCGGCCTGTCATTACAAACTCGATTTCGGCTGGCTGTTAAAACCTTTGAGCTGGTCGCGCGTTATGACGCAGCCATCTCCAACTATCTAGGCAGCATCAATTTAGAAAGCCAGGAACAAAATCAATTTCCCGCAACAATCACAACCCAGTATCAACGCAAGGAAATCATGCGCTATGGAGAAAACCCACACCAAAGCGCTGCTTTTTATGTTGATCAACAGATGGTCGAAGGATCTGTTTCCGGCGCTAAGCAAATTCACGGTAAGGCGATGTCATACAACAACGTGGCGGATACAGATGCAGCCCTCGAATGTGTGAGAGCATTTAGTGAGCCAGCCTGTGTCATCGTTAAACATGCTAACCCCTGCGGTGTTGCGATTGCAGAGGATGTTCACGGGGCCTATCGATTGGCGTTTGAAACGGATCCAACCTCTGCCTTTGGCGGGATAATTGCGGTGAATCGTCCCATCACTAAAGCCTTGGCTGAGGATATGACCGAACGACAATTTATCGAAGTGGTAATTGCACCGGAGGTTAATGCTGATGCTATTGCTGTGCTCGAGAAGAAGAAAAATGTCAGGGTCTTGATCTGTGGCCCGCTAGGGCAAGACCGAACAGGGCAGCTCGACTACAAAAAGGTTGTTGGTGGCATGTTGGTGCAGGATGCTGATTTGGCGCTGCTTGATCAGTCGGCTTTGCGTGTAGTGACCGATAGGCAACCAACCGAACAAGAAAAAGCAGACCTGCTATTTGCCTGGACTGTTGCGAAGTATGTGAAGTCTAATGCAATTGTGTACGCCAAAGACTGTCGGACGATTGGTGTTGGCGCCGGGCAAATGTCCAGAGTTTATAGCGCTAAAGTTGCAGGCATCAAAGCCATGGATGAAAATTTGACGGTGCCTGGCTCGGTGATGGCTTCCGATGCATTTTTTCCTTTTAGAGACGGTATCGACGCGGCAGCTGAAGCTGGTATTTCTGCTGTTATTCAGCCCGGTGGCTCAATGCGGGACGATGAGGTCATACAAGCTGCTAACGAGGCCGGCATGGCGATGATGTTTACTGGCATGCGGCACTTCAAACACTAAAATTTGGTTGGTTCTACTTCAGGCATTAAGTCAGGTGAGGTTTAGATACATGAAAGTATTGGTGACTGGTAACGGTGGTCGAGAGCACGCACTAGCTTGGAAGGTTTACCAATCACCTGAAGTTACAGAGGTGTTGGTGACGCCTGGCAATGCGGGGACAGCTTCAGAGCCTGGAATTCGCAATGTAGATATTGATGTGATGGATATCGCCGGTCAAATATCGCTTGTCAAAACAGAGGGTATTGATCTTGTAATTGTCGGTCCAGAGGCTCCCCTTGTTGCCGGTGCCGTGGATCAGTTTAATGAAGCTGGAATCCGTTGTTTTGGTCCTTCTAAAGCCTGCGCTCAATTAGAAGGTTCGAAGGACTTCACAAAACAGTTCTTGGCCCGACATAACATTCCCACATCTGCTTATCAGACCTTTTCCGAGTTAGAACCGGCGATACAGTATGCCCGGAATATGACACCGCCCATTGTCGTCAAGGCAGATGGCCTGGCGGCGGGCAAGGGCGTAGTGGTTGCTGCGGACCATGGGGAAGCAGAACGCGCACTAAAAGATATGCTTGAAGAGAATGCCTTCGGTGATGCAGGAGCAAGAGTTGTTATAGAGGAGTTTCTTGAAGGGGAAGAAGCGAGCTTTATTGTGATTGCTGACGGTGAGACTTTTCTGTCCTTTGCATCATCTCAAGATCACAAGGCAGCCTATGATGGGGATATTGGACCGAACACCGGCGGTATGGGTGCATATTCCCCCGCGCCTGTTGTCACACCCGAAGTCCACCAGCGTATTATTGATCAAGTTATTGCGCCCACGATCAAGGGCATGGCAGAAGAGGGTACTCCCTATGTTGGGTTTCTCTATGCGGGGCTTATGATTAATTCAAAGGGGCAGCCCGGAGTAATAGAGTTCAATTGCAGATTTGGTGATCCTGAAACCCAGCCGATTATGATGCGACTGCAGTCAGATCTGACAACGTTGTGCCTGGCGGCAATTGATCAATCGCTGCATGAACAGTCGATCAATTTTGATGATCGTACTGCGTTGACGGTTGTGATGGCGGCGGGCGGCTACCCCGAGCGTTATCAGAAAGGTGATGTGATAAACGGCTTGGATCAAGAAAGCGGCGACCGTAAAACTTTCCATGCCGGAACAAAAATCAACGAAGCTGGGCAGGTGGTGACCAACGGTGGTCGAGTTTTGGGGGTGACAGCGCTGGGCACCAGTGTTCGCGAAGCTCAATCGAAGGCCTACCAGCGGTTAAGAGAAATCACCTTCGCGAATGCGGAATACCGTACTGACATTGGTTATCGCGCGATTGCCCGAGAATCTGGTAATTAAGCCGACGCTGACTTGATCGCAGCTAATCGCAAATCTATCAGCGCAGCACCGAAGGCTTTGCCTTTCAAATTAGCGTCGACCTGATCTGAACTGATGTTTTGTATGATCAGGAGAAATCGATTCCAGTCGAAGAGCGCTGGTTTTTCGCTTAGAACCTGGCCTAATTTGAGTAGCTGCTGAAATCGCTCCGGACGTCGCAAGGCATCTAGTTTTGTCAGTAGCTCAAGAATTGAATCTGGATTAGGCGCACTCTGCAATAAACTTTCCATATGCTGGCTGGTTGCTAGAGCCAGGTCCGAGTAGGCGTTCGGGACTTTGTTTTGTTTGAGGTGCTGAACAGCGCCATCGTGACAATGAAAAAATAGCGAAGCAAAACGAAGTTCAGGTTCTTTGATCTCTGAGGCAAGGGTGTCGAGTTGAGTGATTTGTGACTTAGCAATTACCGGCCAGAGCTGGTCATGGGCGCCTAAATCGCTGAGGAGTTGAAAAAAGCGTGCGGGATGATTGGTCTGCAGTGCTTTTGTAATCTCGATCCATACCCTTTCCTTGGCGAGTTCTTGAAGCAAGTTAGCTTCGATCATCTGGCGTAACAATTCAAAAGTTTCCGGTGCAACCGTAAACTCAGGGAATCTCGCATAAAATCGGGCAAGTCTTAATATTCGCAAAGGGTCTTCGCTAAATGCCGGTGAAACATGACGAAGAATTTTCTGCTGGATATCTGAGACACCGTTTTGCGGGTCAATTAGCTTGCCACTGGTAGATTGAGCAATTGCGTTGATGGTTAGATCACGCCGCATCAAATCTTCTTCGAGGGTTACCGACTCACTCGCATCACATTCAAAGCCTTTATGTCCTGGAGCTGTTTTACGCTCGGTTCTTGCCAGAGCGTATTCTTCTTTGCTCTTTGGGTGGAGAAAAACGGGGAAATCTTTGCCAACCCGTTCATAGCCGAGATCAAGCATGGCCTCCTCTGTGCTGCCAACGACCACCCAATCTCTATCGAGGACTTTGAGTCCTAGCAATTGATCCCTTACAGCGCCGCCTACAAGATAGGTTTCCATGATCTGATTATCGGCTAGAAAGGGCTGGAACGGAAAATAGTTTGTTGTCGTTGAGGCGTAGGGCAGTCAATGACCCTCCCCAGACACAACCTGTATCGAGACCAACAAATTGATCCGAGGATGTCTGACCCTTTATTGCTGCCCAGTGGCCAAATAGGATCCGACTGTCATCGGCCCGTGGAAAATCAAACCAGGGCGCAAAGCCAGATGGGGCAATATCCGTTTTTGAATCAAACTCCATTTTTCCGGATTCGTCGCAAAACCTGAGCCGGGTTAGATAGTTGGTAATAGTCCTCCATCTGTCCGGGCCCACAAGCTGCTCTGAATAACGGTCAGGCTCGTTGCCATACATATTTGTCAGATACTGCAGGTAGTTCTCATTCTGTAGGGCCGTCTCAACTTCTTTGGCGTAGTCTAGAGACTGTGGGATGGTCCAGTTGTGAGGGATGCCTGCATGAACAACCAAAACATCAAATTCTTCGCTGTAAATAACCAGGGGCTGGTGACGAAACCAATCGACAATTTCCGTAACTGCTGGAGCTTGAAGCAAATCCTGAAACGTATCTGAGCGCGATGGTATTCGATCTGTCAGCGCAACCGCCAAAAAGTGCAGATCGTGGTTGCCCAGAACGATACGGCAGTTTGGAAGTTGGCGGATAAAGTTAACGGTCTCAAGATTATCTGGCCCCCGGTTAATGAGATCCCCTGCAATCCAGAGGTGATCAGTAGCTGGAACAAAACCAATCTCGTCGAGTAGGGACTGGAATTCTTGATAACAGCCCTGAATGTCCCCCACGACATAGGTGCTCAAGATTCCGTATCCTCTTTAAAGTTCGCGAGCCGAATAAAGTCTTCCAGGGAGAGTGTTTCCGGGCGACGTTTTGGGTCTATATCCAGAACCTCAAAAGCATGCTGAGCAACAAAACCCTTAAGGGCATTTCGTAAGGTTTTTCGTCGCATACTGAAAGCTTGATTAACGAGATTTGCGAATCGCTCCTCGTCATCTGCCAGAGTTCTTGCTTGTTTAGGTTGAAGGCGAACAATTGCGGAGGTGACTTTGGGCTGTGGGATAAACGCCTCGGGCGGCACTGTAAATTGTAGAGTTGCATCGCAATAATACTGACTCATCACAGATAGTCGGCCGTAGTGGTTGGTATTGGGCTCGGCCACCAGGCGCTGAACGACCTCCAGTTGTAGCATGAAATACATATCCCGGATTTGCTTGAGTCGTTTGAATAACTTGAACAGCAAAGGTGTTGAGATATTGTAGGGTAGATTGCCGACAACCCGGATGTTGTCACCCAGTTGTCCAAAATCGAACTTCAGTACGTCTGCTTCAATAAGGGAAATGCCCGGGTACAGATTGCGGAGTTGTTCAGCCAGGTCCCGGTCGATCTCAATCACGGTGAGTGCGCAGCCCGAGTCTACGAGGGGCATTGTAATTGCACCGCGACCAGGTCCAATTTCAACGATGGATTGACCCTTTTCTGGCGAAATCACCGAAATAATTCTGTCGATTAACTGCGGGTCCTGTAAGAAGTTTTGGCCGAAGCGTTTTCGCGCTTTCATTTGACTCTAGCGGCGGTCATTGCGCAGGCACTTCTTATCGCTGTCATAAGACTACCGACGTCGGCGTTACCGGTACCTGCTATATCAAGTGCGGTTCCGTGATCGACGGAAGTTCTTATAATCGGTAAACCTAGTGTGATATTCACTGCCTCACCAAATTCATGATGTTTGAGGACGGGTAAACCCTGGTCGTGGTACATCGCCAGCACAACATCCGCCTGGGCCAGGCTGTTTGGTGTAAATGCTGTGTCGGCAGGAGTTGGACCGATGATGTGCATGCCTTTTTCTCTGGCGATGCTTAAGGCAGGTTGGATAATATCGATTTCTTCTCTGCCTAGGTGGCCGGATTCTCCCGCATGCGGGTTTAGACCACAGACTAAAATACGTGGCGCCTGGATGCCAAAATGATTCACCAGGTCCTTGTGAATAATGTCGAGGGTGGTTAGGAGGTCCTTTTGGTTGATTGCATCAGCAACTTCGCGAAGCGGAAGATGGGTTGTTGCCAGAGCAACTTTTAGATTTCCGGAAGCCAACATCATGACCACCTTGGTGGTACCTGTTCGCCGTGCCAACCATTCTGTGTGTCCGGTAAAAGGAATGCCTGCATCGTTTATGACAGCTTTATTGACCGGCCCGGTGACCATTGCGCCACAGACATTTTCCTCGCAAAGCGACACAGCGAGTTCCAGCGTATCCAATACGTACTGACTATTGTTGGGATTCAACACGCCCGGCTCAACCTTGCTGTGGCATTTAACGGGCAAAATATTCAATTGATGGGATTCGGCTTCCGAGGGATGCTTGATGAGCTTGAACTGACTAGCTCGGCCTAGTTTATCTGCGCGAGCTTGAAGCATCTCGGGGTCTGCAATCCCGATCAGTTTTGCGTCAAGTTCTGCGCAATTGATCGCGAGTAACAGATCGGGGCCGATACCGGCAGGTTCACCCGGTGTTACAGCGAGTACGGCTTCAACTGCGGATTTCGACAAAGGCGTCCTCACGTAACTCGCGAACCCAGGACTCGAGCTCTTCGTCCATTTTCTGGTTGCGAAGATAATTTGCCGCCTGGCGCATCAAAAATTCATTGCTCATATCTTCGATCCGGTGTCCTGTCACTTCCAAAAAGTGGAATCCATGCTGGCTTCTGAACACCGGTGAAATTTCCTCAATACTGGTAGAGGCAATATGTGCTTCAAATTCCGGTACAAAAGCACCGGCTGCGTTCCAGCCAAGGTCGCCGCCACTTAATGCGGAACCGGGATCATCGGAATGGAGTTTTGCTATCTCTTCAAAAGGTCGACCCGCAAGTACTTCTGCCCGGAGGGATTCTGCAAATTCCAAGGCTTCTTCTTCTGTCATGATTTCTGAGGGTTGTATCAGGACATGCCTCACTTGAGTTTGCTCGACCCGGCCTTCACTTTTAGCGCCTCGTTTGTCGAGTAGGGTAACCACGTGGTAGCCGCTGCCACTACGAATCGGCCCGCGGATATCGCCGACTTCCATTTCGCCTGCTACGTCGGAGAACATGGTGGGTAACTGCACGGCTTTGCGCCACCCCAGGTCGCCGCCTTCCAGTGCATCGGATGCGGTGCTGCGTTCGATGGCTAGCGTCTGAAAGTCAGCGCCTCCGTTCAACTCATCAATGAGTGCAGATGCAGATTCTTTTACGAGATTGATGGCCTCACTATCTGCCCCCTCTTGGAAAGGCAAAAGAATGTGAGCCAGTCGATACTCATCAGCGGTTAACGTCTTGCCAAGTTCCGATTGCAAAAACACCTGAATTTCTTGTTCGGTTACTTTGATTCGGCTACGCATGATGCCATCTCGAACCCGGCTGATGGCAATCTCGCGACGTATTTGGTCCCGCATCTCGACGTAAGAAATGCCATCCTTTTCAACCTCCAGGCTAAACTGAGCTAAGGTGAGGCCATTTTGTGAAGCGATGCGACTGAGAGCACCATTGAGTTCTTCGTCGCTGATACGTATACCGGCGCGGTCCGCCATCTGAAGTTGGAGGTTCTCGACAATTAGTCGTTCAATGATCTGCTCGCGCATGATGTCATCGGGGGGGAGGCGTTTATCCTGCCCCTTGAGTTGTCCGACTACTGCCCGGCGTCGAGATTCGACCTCGGATTCCATGACAACATCGTCATCAACGACAGCTGCTATCTCGTCCAGAATCACCATGTCCGCTGATGCGGTGGCGGAAAACCACAGGGTCATACAAGTCAGTGCAAATTTATTCATTACAAACCTATTCTATCTTCTCTTTCTCGGTAGCCTGGAATGGCGTCCTCGAGGAATGAATCCAAGCGCCCACCCAACATGGCGAGGCCCTTTAGCTGAAATTCAAAAAATATGCCGACATCCGATGGCGTTTTCAGGTCCGTGACGGCAATAAAACCGCCGGGTGTCGTAGGATCATCAATAAGTTGTGTCACATTGCGTGGATCCTTGAGGAATCGTCTCCAAACCAGCCGGGTTTTCCAACAACAGTCGTTATATTCAAGACCTGCAAATGCTTCAATAGTTCGATTGTCATCCCAGCCAAAATTCCAGCGACCGATGGCGCTCCAATGTTGGGTGATCGGCCAGATCAGATTCACGTCTGATTCTTCTGACTTTGTAATTAAACTAGGCTGTTGAATCTCTGAGGCCGTGTAGGTGTAGTTTATATTCAAAATCCGTCGCAACCCGTCGCTGTACTTCAGAGCAAATGTTCCCCGATTGGAGCGATTTACATCTGGTTCCCATTCGTAGGTGCCGGAGACTGACAGATTGTCACCGACCTTGAAGCGGGCTTCGGCAAAAAGCGGAGATTCGTCAGCAGTAGGGTCGTCGGCTGCGGTGGGCGAGAAAACAACGTCTCGATCTTTTAAGTAGTAGATCTGGCCTAGACTCAAAGCGAGGAATTCAGAACCTGTTTCCTCAGAAAGGAATCGACTGGTTAAACCGACACTAATATGCTCGGCATCACCAATACGGTCAAATCCGGAGAATCGATTGTTACGGAAGAGTGACGAGTAGGATTGTGTAGATGCACCCGCGTCAAATTGTGGTAGATCATTTTGATCGTCATTTTCGACATTCAGGTAGAAAACTCTAGGTTCGAGGGTTTGCTGGAGAGATTGGCCCTTCAAGGAAAAAAATCTATCGAAGTACAGGCCACCATCCAAAGAAAAGCGCCCTGTAGTAATCTCGGGGTTCGAGCGGGCTGTTAATGGCTCATCATCCAGCTGATACTTTCTGTGAATCACTCCGGCGGAAGGCTCAAAAAACCCCCAAATTTTTCTAAAAGGCCAGGCGACTTCCACATCCGTGTAGGCGCGTTCGCCAATGGTTGCGAGTGGTCCTGTGAGGCCAGTGTTGTCTTTGTCGAAAAAGGTGTAGTCGAATTTCATTTTTGATTCGAGGGGGCCTAAATCTTTACTCCAGGAAGCTGTGAGGTTGGGTAATCGCTCATATTGTTCAGCGCCAAGGGGGTCTAATGACTGGAAGCCCTGAACGTTGAGGGAAGATTGAAAGTCCCCTGATTGGTACGACAAGGTCCCCAAACGAGTCAGGGTGGCGCTTCGTTGTTCCGTTAGGTTGCCGCGGACAGGGTTGAGAAAGTCGTCGATGCTTGTGGAGCCAAATTCGCCACCAATATCATCTACATAATCGATGTCAGAAACGGCGTTGTAATCGATGGAGGTTGCCCATTTTCCAGACCAGCTAGCCTGGTGACGGAGGTTAATGTACCAGCGGTCCTGCTTCTCAAATTCCGGAATCACAACCCCAGTGTTGGTACCAGCCGTTGTTAGATCCTCTAGATCCCGATCGTCATATTCATCGTCGCGACGAATAAAACCTAGATTAATTTCATTGTTGGTGCGCAGGCTCATATGGCGAGCCTGGAGGTCGTGGATAAGCCCGCGCTTCCACATACTATGGAGCTGGTAAGTCGCGTCGTAGTTGGGCGCGAGGTTGAAGTAGTACGGGATAATAATATCAGTGCCGCCGTCATTGTCATGACCAAGACTCGGCATCAGAAATCCGGATTGACGGTCATCGTTTAATGGGAATCGCAGGTAAGGTGTGTAAATCACCGGCACATCTTTGATCCGTAATGTGACGTTGCGAGCGGTGCCATAACCCTCGTCTGGCCTGAGTTCCAGGGTCTCACTGTTCATCGACCAGACATTGCTGCCCGGATCGCAGCGAGTAAAAGTTGTATCATCAAGGAAGAGTTGATTTAGATTGTTTCGGGCGAGTGTTGCTGCCTTGCCGCGAAAACTGGATTCATGGAGCAAAAACGTCGCCTGATCTACCACGCCTTCTCCGGTGAGCAGGTTGGACGTCGCGTGTTCGCCGGTGAGCAGTAAGCCCCGGTCTCTCAACTGTAGCGGGCCGTCGATCTCAGCTATCTGAGTGGCTTCATCTTGAATAACTCTAGGTGAGCGAATCTCCTGGGTACCTTGATTCAGTATCACGTCGCCTGTCAGGGTCGTTGACTGATCAACGACGTGAAGCGCATTGTTTGCCTCCGCATGCATCAACCCAGTTGTCGAATCGTATCGTAGCGGCGGTTCCACATAAGCGCCATGGCAATAAAAGGGAACGCCGCCGGATTCAACAGCATTCAACGCAGACAGAGGACGCCAATCTATTTCAGCCGCAGGTCGAAAGTCCACGGTAGCCGCAGAAGTCAGGGAGGAAAATAGAACCAGAGGCGTAATGAAGTGAAGTGTTGGGCGAGTAAATCCCATCAACATGGTTAGTGAAGCCTTTATGGTTAGCACAGAACGAAAGAGTTAGGGGATAATAAAGCATTCACCCTATCAGGTCAGGTTATATTTAGGTCTATGCCAACAACCGATTTCCAAAAAAATCGCCTCTCTGGCCTGCAGAATTGGGGGGCTGCGTCACTGGCCGCCCAGGGCCATGAAGTGGAATCTAATTTCCGTATCAAAAGTGCCTCCGATGACGCGAGTTTTAGGCGCTATTTCCGGGGTTTTGTGGGGGGCGATAGTTATATTTTTGTCGATGCACCACCGGATAAGGAGGACAACCCAGGTTTTGTAGACATTGATCGTCGCTTGTCGGATGTGGGTGTTTCTGTGCCCAAAGTTCTGGCAGCTGATTTTGAGTCAGGATACTTACTCCTGTCGGATCTTGGTGACCGTTTATTGCTGCCCGAGCTTCAGGGCGCATCAATAGATGTTCAAGTTGACCTTTACCGCAGGTCTCTCAATACACTGGTCCGAGTCTCAACAGCAATTTGTGATGGTTTGCCAGCCTATGATGCGGAGCGCCTGCAGACTGAAATGATGTTGTTTCCCGACTGGTTTGTGACTCAGCAACTGCATTTAGCTCTGTCACAGGAGGTCGTCGATCAGTTTCGCGCGGTGAGTGATTTAATGGTCGAAAATGCCCAGGCCCAACCCCAGGTGTTTGTCCATCGAGATTTTCATTCGAGAAATCTGATGCCCCAGAGTGATGGAAGTCTTGGGGTGATTGATTTTCAAGACGGAGTCCTTGGTCCCATAACCTATGACCTTGTCTCGCTGCTCAAGGATTGTTACTGGAAACTGCCGAGAATCAAGGTGCTCGAGCTGGTTGAAGACTATCGCGTGCGAATTGCATCTGACGCCGGTGCAGCTGAGTTCTTACGCTGGTTCGATCTGATGGGATTTCAACGTCATCTGAAGTGCGCAGGTATTTTTTGCCGCTTGAATATCCGGGATGGCAAACCCGGATATCTTGGGGATATCCCGTTGGTTGTGTCTTATTTGACCGAAGTTGCGGCTCTTTATCCGGAGCTACAGGCTTTTGGCGAATGGCTAACGACAATTATTGTTCCTGCGATGAATAGGCGGCTGCCGTGAAGGCGATGATTCTGGCGGCCGGCCGTGGGGAGCGGATGTTACCTTTGACCCGTAACCTGCCCAAGCCGCTACTTCCTATTGGCAATACCACCCTTATCCAACGTCACATACTTCGATTGTCCGAGGCCGGTATTCAGTCTGTTGTCATTAATGTTCACTTTCTGGCTGAGCAGATACAGGCACAGCTTGGTAGCGAGCAGTTTGGCCTTCCATTGGAATACTCAGTAGAGCCTGAACTATTAGAAACCGCAGGGGGTATTCACGCTGCCCTGCCGCTCCTGGGAGATGAGCCTTTTCTGGTCGTGAATGGAGACATATTTACAGATTTTGACTTCACTACTCTGGTGCGCAGGCAAAAATCCGATTCACCCCACCTGGTGATGGTCGAGAACCCAAGCCATCACCCCGAAGGTGATTATGGTGTGGATGCTAATGGTCAACTGACGTTGGTGAGTCCCAAATATACCTATTCCGGCATTGCGGTTTATGATGAGAGTTTCTTTAAGGCAATGGTGCCGGGGAAGCTGATGCTGAGATCGCTATTTGATCAAGCCGTGGCCTCAGGGCAACTCGGTGGAGAAGTTTTCCACGGTCATTGGACGGATGTGGGGACACCTGACCGCTACCAGGCACTTATTGCTCATCTGGAATAATTTCCATACCTTTCACATTGTGGTGTAGCCAGCCTCTGATGCGTCGATCCAGTAAGTTTTCGCCATTGTGTCGGGCCCGGCTAGAATAGTGCTTCAAATTAATACCTTGCTGTTTATCCAACTGATTTTTCCGCGCGTTTTTCCTGCGCTGGACATAGCTTTGCTGGGTTAATGCAAGGGTATTGATGTCCAGCAGCGGGAGTTCCGGTGGCGCGTTGACCAGGCCCGCAACGTCTACAAGCACAATCCCCTGGATAGGGTTTTGTTGGTCGTCGTCGGGGTCTAGATCTACCAGGTTGAGTTCTTTATCCCAGGTATCGCCAAAGGAAAGTACAACCAAATTAAATTGACCCTTTATTTCGGTCATATATCGAACGAGCTGGCTAGCGGGTACCGGCTCACTTTGTGGCGAGGTCGTGTCAGGTATTGGTACGAGTAACACAGACCATCCGTGGTCACTCAATACGTTGCTCAAGCGGTCCGCCGTCGTTTCCATGACGTCAGGGTATCTGAGAATGACGCCACCCTGTGGTAATCCCGATTGATCCGGTAGATAACGCCAGTTATCGCTAGCAATAGCTGGCGTTGAATAGATCAGCCAACTCAAACCGATGATTGTCAACAATGTCCTCATTGATTGAGTATAGGTGCGTTATCTTTATCTGCTATTTCGCTACAATGCATTTTTAAAAGGAAAGATGAGTCGCAAATGGAGCCGTTAATCGCACCATCGATACTATCAGCTGATTTTGCTCGTTTGGGCGAGGAGGTTGATGCTGTGCTTGCTGCAGGTGGGGATATCGTACATTTTGACGTAATGGACAATCATTATGTGCCCAATCTAACCATTGGTCCTATGGTTTGTAGCGCACTACGTAAATACGGAGTCACAGCGCCTATTGATGTGCATTTAATGGTGCGGCCCGTTGATCGGATTATCGGCGATTTTATCGAAGCTGGGGCCACCTACATCACATTTCATCCCGAGGGTACGGATCACATCGACCGCTCCCTACAATTAGTTAAGTCAGGTGGTTGTAAAAGTGGCCTCGTATTCAACCCAACGACACCCTTGAGCTATCTTGACTATGTGATGGACAAGGTCGATATGATTCTGATTATGTCAATCAATCCCGGTTTTGGTGGCCAAACGTTTATTCCTGCCACTCTCGGGAAGTTAACTGAGGTCCGGCGGCGCATAGATGAGAGCGGTCGCGACATTCGTCTCGAGATTGACGGTGGCGTGAAGGTGGACAATATTGCTGAAATTGCTGCGGCCGGTGCGGATACTTTTGTTGCGGGCTCGGCAATTTTTGGCGCTGATAATTATGTTCAGACCATAAGCCAAATGAAGGCCAATATCCTCGGTGGCTCAGGTGCTTGATTGCCTGGGTACTCTTAACCTTGATAAGAAAGACACACTGCACTATTCTTTCGAGCTTCCGGTCTTTGTGCCTTTTTTGGATACGGTTCTATTAATGAACCCCGCTTACATTTCATATTGGTTTAAGCACGCCCATCTCTCTTGGCGATGGTGATCTCCCTTGCTCTGAATTAGAGCGGATCACCCGATATACCCCAGGAGAACACCATGACACCAGAACAATTTGCCGCCCTGGCTGAACAGGGATACAACCACATACCAATTACCCAAAGCGTTTTAGCTGATCTCGACACACCACTCTCCAGCTACATCAAAGCTGCGGCGGGTAGTTATAGCTATCTACTTGAATCCGCCGGACAGGGTGGCGAGAAATGGTCCCGGTATTCGATGGTGGGTCTACCGTCGGAAACTATCCTCAAAGTGGTAGGGCACAAAATTACCGTCGAAACGTCCGGGACTGTGGTCGAAGAAATAGAGACAGAAGATCCATTAGCTTACATCGAAGCATTTCAAGCGCGATATCGATATCCACCAATTCCTGATCTACCGATCTATACCGGTGGCCTGGTCGGCTATTTTGGCTATGACACGGTTCGGTATGTCGAGCCTAAGCTTCAACATACAATGCCACCTGACACGATTGGTGCTCCTGACATACTGCTTATGGTATCTAACGACGTGTTGGTGTTCGACAACGTCAAGGGCCTGATTCACTTAATTACCCATGCCAATCCAGGTGAGACCGACGCATTGACCCTGGCGTTTGACCGTCTGGGACAAATGCGAGAACGACTTCAACAGCCTGTATCGCCAAATTTCTTCGAATCTCAAACGGGACCGATGCTGCGAGAAGAAGATTTTGTTTCCACCTCTGGAGAAGAGAAATTTAAGGCCGCGGTAGAGCAAATCCGGGAATATATCGTCGCGGGCGATGTGATGCAGGTTGTGCTTTCTCAGCGTATGTCAGTCAGACTTGAGGCTACGCCGTTAGATCTTTATCGGGCTTTGCGTTCTTTGAACCCTTCTCCCTACATGTATTACATGAACTTGGAGGACTTCCACATCGTTAGTTCATCACCGGAGATACTAGCTCGATTAGATGACGGCGAAGTGACAGTGCGTCCATTAGCGGGTACTCGTCGGCGTGGCATGGACGAAACCGAGGACAGGGCCCTGGAAGTTGAGCTCCTCGCGGATCCAAAAGAGATTGCTGAACACTTAATGCTCATTGATCTTGGCCGAAATGATATTGGTAAGGTGTGTCAGATCGGCTCAGTTGAGGTGAGCGAAATGATGACCGTGGAGCGATACGCTCACGTGATGCATATTGCATCTAACGTCAATGGTCAGGTGCGACCGGAGGTGTGTGCAATGGATGTGCTCCGAGCGACCCTGCCAGTCGGGACTTTAAGTGGCGCACCAAAAGTGCGAGCGCTAGAAATCATTGATGAACTTGAGCCCGTAAAACGGGGCATTTTTGGTGGCGCGGTTGGGTACTTGTCCTGGAACGGTAATATGGACACCGCTATTGCGATTCGGACAGCCATAGTGAAAGACGGGACCCTGTACGTGCAAGCCGGCGCAGGTGTCGTTGCTGATTCGATTCCCCGTTTAGAATGGAAAGAGACCATCAATAAGGCACGTTCGATCATGCAAGCCGCCACCATGGCTGAAAATGGTTTGAGGGTATCCGGGTCGTCTAAGGCTAAAAGCAATACCCGGACGGCAAATGCCGCTGAAGCCCGCCCGGTATTGGAACGCTAGGAGGAAACATGATTTTAATGATCGATAACTATGATTCCTTCACCTACAACATTGTGCAGTACCTCGGTGAGTTGGGTGCCGAGGTAAAAGTATTTCGCAATGACGAGATCACCCTAGAGCAAATCGCCAGGCTCGGGCCGGAAAAGATTGTGATTTCGCCGGGACCCTGCGCACCGGATCAAGCTGGTATATCGATGGATGTCATTGGGGAATTTGCTGGCAAGATACCGCTACTTGGCGTTTGTCTTGGGCACCAGAGTTTAGGTCAGGTGTATGGCGCAAGGGTGGTTCGAGCGAGGCAAGTCATGCACGGTAAAACTTCCAAAATATGGCATACCGGAACCGGTGTCTTTACGGGGTTGACGAATCCTTTTGTGGCGACTCGTTACCATTCACTTGTCGTCGAAAAAGACAGTCTTCCTGACTGTTTTGAGATTACCGCGTGGACTGTCCTTGATGAGGACCCAGAAGAAGCGGGAAGTGGAGAGGGAGGAGGAGAGATAGATGAAATAATGGGGCTCCGGCATAAAGAAACGGGTGTTGAAGGCGTTCAATTTCATCCGGAATCAATATTGACGGAGCACGGACACCTGCTCCTGCGTAATTTTCTAGAACAAAAGGATTGCCCATGAATATGCCAGCTGCAATTGCCCAGGTGATTGCTGGGAAAGACCTGACTCAAGCTGAAATGATTGAGGTCATGGGGCTGATTATGACGGGCGCAGCAACAGATGCTCAAATTGGCGGATTTTTAGTTGGGCTTAAATTAAAAGGTGAAACGGTAACTGAGATTGTTGGCGCAGCAACGGTTATGCGAGAACTTGCGACGTCAGTTCACGTTGAATCTGCAAACATTGTCGATACCTGCGGTACCGGCGGAAGCGGCAGTAATAAATTTAATATCTCAACGGCGAGTGCAATTGTTGCCGCGGCCGCCGGCGCGGTCATTGCAAAACATGGCAATCGAGCCGCTTCGAGTAAAAGTGGTAGTGCTGATGTGCTTGAAGCCGCTGGAGCTGAGATTATCCTTAGTGCTGAACAGGTCGGGAGATGTGTCGACACAATTGGCGTAGGATTTTTATTTGCTTTGAATCACCACAGCGCCATGAAGCATGCAATCGGACCTCGTAAAGAGATGGTGGTGCGAACCATTTTTAACCTCCTCGGACCTTTAACAAATCCAGCGGGTGCTCGCCGCCAGGTGATGGGTGTCTATGGGAAAGAATGGGTGCGGCCGATGGCAGAAGTGTTGAGCTCCCTTGGAAGTGAGCATGTTTTAGTGGTCCATTCCCATGATGGCCTGGATGAAATTAGCATTGCTGCGCCAACCTATGTGGCTGAATTAAAAGATGGCAAGATTTCCGAATATGAGATCTCGCCGGCTGACTTCGGGCTTTCTCTGCAGGCACTGGACGAACTTGTGGTATCCAATGCGGAGGAATCCCTTGCTCTGGTCCATGCCGCGCTGTCCGGTGATAATGAGGCGGCAATGGATATTGTGAGCTTGAACGCCGGTGCAGCGATCTACGTTTCTGGGTTATGTAGTACTTTAAAAGCCGGTGTTGAAATGGCGCAGGACGCCATTGGGTCGGGGCTTGCCAGGGAGAAGTTGAATGATTTTGTCGACTTTACCCGTCAAATAAAGGCAACCCAATGACCGCAAATATTTTGGACAAAATAGTCGCTCAGAAACACGTTGAGGTTGCTGAACGAAAGCTACGCACACCCGGGGCTGCAATCGAGCAACTCGCCGTTGAGGCGCCGTCTACTCGTGATTTTAAGGGGCAATTATTGAGTCGCGTTGACTCACAGAAATCTGCGGTGATCGCAGAAATTAAAAAAGCATCGCCATCCCAGGGTGTCATTCGCGAAATATTTCATCCCGGAGAGATTGCGGTTCAATATGAAACTGCAGGTGCGGCCTGTTTGTCCGTATTGACCGATGAGTTATTTTTTCAAGGCTCTGACGAGTACTTGAAAGAGGCAAGAGCCGCGGTTCAGCTTCCTGTGTTACGTAAAGATTTTATCATTGATCCTTACCAGATATTTGAAGCGCGAAGCATCGGAGCCGACTGTGTCTTATTGATAGTGAGCATACTCAGCGACACAAGCCTGCGGCAGTTTCATGACCTTGCACGATCGCTGGGAATGAGTGTGCTGGTCGAGGTCCATGATGCTGTAGAAATGGCACGGGCGCTTAAAATCGAACCCGACATACTGGGTATTAACAACCGCAATCTCAAGACCTTTGAGGTTTCTCTGAATACGACACTGGAATTGAAGCGCGAGGCGGCCGCGAATACTTTAGTGATTACCGAGAGCGGCCTACATAACCGAGAAGATGTTGAGCTTATGATGGCTGAGGGTATCTTCGGATTTCTGGTAGGTGAAGCTTTTATGCGCCATGGCAATCCAGGCGATAAGCTTCAGGAACTGTTTGGGCGTTAACGGGTACCGAAAACAACCATGGTTTTACCCTTGACTGAAACAAGCCCCTGATCTTCCAGCGTTTTTAGAACCCGACCGACCATTTCTCTAGAACAACCCACGAGCCGGCCAATTTCTTGTCGCGTAATCTTGATTTGCATGCCATCGGGATGTGTCATTGCATCTGGCTCGTTACACAGATCCAGTAATTGGCGTGCAACGCGACCGGTGACATCTAGAAATGCCAGGTCACTCACTTTTTGGGTGGTTTTTGTCAGGCGATCTGCAAGCTGGCTTGCAACATTGAACATTAAGCCAGCATCTCTTTGGCTTACTTCAACAAACTTCGTGTAGCCCAGCTCAGCTACTTCACATTCGGTCTTGGCTTTCACCCAGGCGGTGCGTGTACCGTCCCCAAACATGCCCATTTCACCAAAAAAATCGTCCTTATTGAGATAGGCAACGATGATTTCCCTGCCATTTTCGTCTTCGACGGAAACCGTCACTGAACCTTTGGTAATGTAGTAAAGGGAGTCGCTTTGTTCACCTGCGAATATAATGGTCGCGCCGCGGGGATACTTACGCTTATGCGCTACGGAGAGGAACTCATCCATATTGCCAAAATTTGGTGTATTTAGACTCAGGCTAACCATAGGAGACCGGATCGGTTGCAATTTCAATACGTTAGATTACGTCCACTAGCCTACCAACACAACCACGGTTCCGATATAGCTTCACCTGAACCGTGTGAACGGTATGATTCTGGCGGCAGAACCTCTAGATGAGGCGCTGCGGAAAAAGCGAATCAGAAGCTGAGCCTATAACCTGATCTGTTGCGGATCATAAAACCCAATCTGCTATTATACTGCCTTAAACACTGTATTGGATGAGATGTGAAAGGGTCAGTTAAATGGATCGATAATGTCACTTTTTTGGCTGAGTCAGAAAGTGGCCATACTGTAGTGATTGACGGGCCTGCTTCGGCAGGAGGGCGGAATATCGGAATTCGACCTATGGAGCTAGTGCTTCTAGGGGTAGGTGGCTGCACAAGTTTTGACGTCATGTCTATTCTTCAAAAAGCGCGCCAGGACGTTACCGATTGTGTTGCCGAAGTCGAAGCTGAGAGAGCTGATGAGGTGCCTAGTGTCTTTACTAAAATTCATTTTCACTTTGTCGTGACAGGAAACAAATTGAAGGAGGCGCAGGTGAAGCGTGCGATCGACCTTTCCGCGGAAAAATATTGCTCTGCGTCCATTATGCTTGGCCGGGCAGGCGTCGAGATTACTCACGACTACGAGATACATTCCACATGAAACCGGGTCGACCTGGTGCGACGGGAGGACTTAGACACGTTGCGTTATTTGTGCATAACTTTGAAGCGTCAGAACACTTTTTTGTCGAACTCATGGGTATGAAAGTTGAATGGCGTCCTGATCCCGATAACGTTTACCTGACTACTGGTAATGATAATCTGGCATTACATAGGGTGAGTGAAGCGGAAGTGACTGGAAAGCTTGATCATGTCGGATTCTTTATTCAACAGATTGATAAAATTGATGACTGGTACGCATTCCTTGAAGCACATGGCGTGGTGATGCTGACAGAACCGCGAACCCACCGAGACGGCGCTAGAAGTTTTTATTGCAGAGAGCCTTCAGATGTAAAGGTTCAGGTGATCTATCATCCGCCGATAGCGAGTTTGGAAAAATAGCCACGCTGCATGGCTATCTTTATTGGTTAGACCCAGTAGGTTGTTCGAGTCATGGTTTTTGAAATGCCGGTCATGAGCTTCTTAATTGGATCTGGGAACCTTGCGCCGCCTTTTTTTAATGCGGTTTCCTCGTGTCGTCTCTCATCTTCGCGCATTGCTAACAACACTTCCCGGGAGCGATCGTCGCTAGCAGGTAGTTTAAGGAGGTGTTCATCCAGATGTTTACACACTTGTTCCTCCGTAGCTGCAACAAAACCTAGATTGACTTTGTCGCCTAACAGTCCAGTGATGGCGCCGATACAGTAGGAGCTTGCGTACCAAAATGGGTTTAGCAGGCTCACAGGTGTCTCTAGTTCCTTTAAACGACTTTCGCACCAGGCGAGGTGATCTGTTTCTTCTATGGCAGCTTCGTGCATGGCATTCGCCACCCGACCACTCTTAGCGGTTAGAGCCTGGCCATAATATAACGCCTGAGCACAAACTTCGCCGCAGTGATTTACGCGCATTAATCTGCCAGAAGTCTTCTTCTCTATGTCACTGAGGGTGCTTTGGGTTGTTGCAGGAGTTGCTCTGGCGGTGGCCCCGATGTTACCGCTGCTGGTTCTTAGCGCTTTGTCGAGTTCCAGTATCATAGAGTCGAAAATGGACATTAACCGAGTCCGCGTAACTGGCGTCCACCGAGAATATGCAGGTGGATATGATAGACGGTCTGACCACCTTGCTCATTGCAATTCATAATTAGGCGGTAGCCGGGATCGCTGAGATTGTTTTCAGCCGCAATGTTCTTAGCGGTAAGAATCATATGGCCCAACAGATTGGCGTTTTCGCTTGTTAAATCATTGGTAGTGGAAATGTGTTCGCGAGGGATAATTAACACATGGAACGGTGCCTGTGGATTTATGTCATTAAAGGCGATGACTTGATCGTCCTCATAGACTCTATCCGATGGAATCTCATTGTTGATGATCTTGCAGAACAGACAATCTTGATTCATGAACCTTCCTGTCGTAGTACGTAAGCGGTAAAACCTTTTTCGTTCAATATGTAGGCGGCGAGTTCTGCCCTTTTGCCGCCATCGCAGGTCGTAACGTATACGGCGTCAGTCTTTAACTTGCTCAAATTTTTACGCAACAAAAGAAGTGGGACATTGACCGCGCCTGCACGTTTGTTTGATTCGACTTCTTTTGGATTTCGCACATCGAGTAGGTATGTTTTTGGCTCACCTGCGGCAATCATCTCAGCAGCTTCGGCTTCCGTAACAGATTCGAGGACCGGTTTCATGAGCAAGCTTTCGAAATCCGGCGCAGAGAGTCTCATCAACGTGCCTTTGGTTAGCATTGCTACTGTGGCGTTGCGTGGTACATCGCTGATTAAAGCATCCTGGCCGAAGTTGTCTCCGGCTTTTAACTCCGCCTGTAATTGAGTTTTGTCTCCTACGGTGCGCTCTACTTTTACCGCGCCGGACTGAATAACATAAAAGTAGTCGCCGGGCTCTCCCTGCATAATGACAACATCACCTGCGTCATATTTCTGTTCTTCGAATTTACTGAACAAAGTTTGGATATTTGTCGGAGGAATAAACTCGAACAACGGAGAGCTGAGCAATGTGGACATCCAGTCGATGCCTTCATCCTCAACATCAGCGGCGTTCTTTGGAGCGTTCGACGAGGATGTATTTGCTATGTCTCTGGGTGCACGGAGTACTTTAACGTTTTCCGTTGTAATTGCTGTGACACGATGAGGGTTGTTGTTATCAAACGGGAACCTTGCTGCGTCGTCCCCGGCTTTGCGATTCTTTGCTTCGAACTTCTCATCCAACAGGTCAATCGCGCCGGTTAGCAACCAATAGGCATTTTGATCTTCTTCGTCCCGTTTGAAAATCATCTTGCCATTGGTGAATTGAGCGATTTCTGCACCTTTTAATGCGTCATCAAGATCACTTTCAGACATGCTGCTGAAAGGGACAAGTTTCTTGATGAGCTCGAGGTCTTGGCTATCCATAATTTGTTGTCTTGTGACTGTTCGACCAGGCCGGTCGTGTCATTGAGCTGCTTCGATCAGTAGTGGGTGTCAGGGCGTTCAAAATGGCTAAGACCCTCCCGTTCCAAAGCCTCCGATGTTGATTCTACGGCTTGTTGGTCATAGTAGGGGCCTAGCAATACAACAAACTGAACTTCATCGCCGTTAATCTTCTTTTCGATAAATGGGACATATCCTTTGCGACTGGCTTCCTGCTGGCGGGTTTCCGCACCTTCTAGTCTCGAAAATAAACCGAGTTGGAAAACGGTTCCGGGCTTGGGTGCCTCGATGTCCGGCATTCCTTGTCTTTCAGCGGGCACAAATTCTACACTTTCGAGCTGAACTAGCTGTGCTGAAGGAAATGCTTCGGGATCAGTACGTTCGGCGGTGGTGAATCGTGCAAAAATAAACACAGCGATGACCATTGCAAAAGCCCCTAACCAATTTTGTACACTAAACCAGGGTTTTGGGTCGACTTGAGGCCTATCGTTTTCTTGGTGTGTGTTTAATTGTGGGCTTGTTGCTCTCGTCTCTTCAGGCCTGTGCTGATTACGCTTGGTAACGGAATCCATTGGCACATGGGTGCTGTCCGTCACATCCTCTGGAACATGGGTATCGCTTTCAGTGCGTTTTACTGTTTGAGAGGCGGAAACAATGATTGCGGTGATATTGTCCTTGCCGCCGCCAGCCAGGGCAGCTTCAATTAGATTGTCGACCCGGGACTGATCTGTTCCTTCCTGGGAGAGTATTTTGCCTATGTTATCAGTGCTCACACAATCCGTTAGACCGTCACTACAGAGGAGTATTTTTTGACCCGGGAGCCATTTCTCGCTAATGCTATCTGCTCTGACGGTTTCTAGCTCCTGAACACCAAGGGCTCGGGTGACGGCATTTTTACGCGGATCTGATTCAGCTTCTTCCTGGGTGATTTCGCCCTGTTCAATTAAAGACTGAACGAGGGAGTGGTCGGTCGTGAGCTGCGTGACTTTTTGTTCATGGAACATGTAGGCACGGGAATCGCCAACCCAAAAAATGTTGTAAAGACTACCCTGGGACAGGAGCAGGACAATTGTGGTGCCCATGTTTGTGCCCTTCCCCTCCGTATTCGCATATTCCTTAATACGTTTATGGGCAAGCTCAATCGCCTGATTGATACCATGACCTTCTTTGACGTGAGTTGCTACAGTGTGGGTAGAAATTGCAGACGCAACTTCGCCAAAGCCGAGACCGCCCATTCCGTCCGCAACGATCCATAGCTCTTTTTCTGGGTCACAGACATAAGAGTCTTCGTTGTTATCTCTGAGATTGCCGACGTGAGTGCCAGCACCGAACTCATGCAATTCGAGCTCCTTTAAGGGCTTTGACGCGAGTAGATTAACGCTCGATTGTGAAGCATCTGGGAGGATATTGCCACTACTGGGATGTAAGTGGGTTGTGGATTGTTAGAGAGATTTAACTTTGCTATTCGCAAACGACTAAACGGTGGAAAATAGCGGCAACACGCTATATTCTTGTTGGCCTAATTAATGCCCGTGGAATTGGACTCTAGCAAATGGCGCGAGAAAACGTTGATGTCGCTGTTATGTTTGCCGACGTAACCGGTAGCACCAAGCTATACGAGGCGCTCGGTGACGATAACGCCAACCGAATTATCGGTAAGGTGATTGATGTGATGGCTAAAATCACAGAGATGTACCAGGGCTACGTCATTAAAACAATCGGCGATGAAATTATGTGCCGTTTTCCTTCTGCTACCGACTGTGTTCGGGCGGCAATCGAGTGCCAGGAAGAAATCTCCCAGGGTATACAGGGAGAGACCGTTGATGTGTCCATTAAGGTAGGCCTCCACTTTGGTCCAGCCATACTCATGGAAGACGGTGATGTGTTCGGTGATGCCGTTAATGTTGCCGCGCGAATGGCCGGCATCGCGAAGGGTGCGCAGATTATTACCACCGAAGATACAATCAAGTTACTTGACGCGGATCTGCAGGACATTAGCCGACAATTCGATAAAACCGCAGTTAAAGGTAAAGAAGAAGAGATTATTATTTACCAGGTCGTATGGGAAACTAGCGACGATGTGACGCGGATTGAAATTGTTACCGGCGAAGAAGAGGCAGAGGTTAAGCATCTGCAGATAGAATATCAGGAACAAAATACCCGAATTGCGTCGAATGATAATCGCACCTTTGTTATCGGGCGAGGCGTCCAAAGCGATTTACTTTGCCAAACACGGCTCGCCTCTCGCAGCCATGCAACAATTGAGTTTCGACGTGGCAAGTTTCATCTGTCCGACCAGAGTTCAAATGGCACCTTTGTCAAAACGGACGATGGTGAGAGTATCTTTCTTAGGCGTCAGGAATTGATGCTCTGGGGTTCAGGGCAGATTGGATTGGGCGAAGAAGTTGCCAACTGTGATCAGTCGGATATCATTCGCTTTATCTGCGAATAAACAGACCGTTATTCTACCGATAGCACACGCCACTAGGAAAAAACAAAAAAAAGCCGCAAAATAGCGGATTCAGGCACAGTTGCGTGCGGGAAATAGGATGTCGGAGTACAAACCGGATTCCGAGGCAGACGAAACCGTGCTGCGTAAGGAACCGAACAACGATAAGACCAGCCTTAAGTCTGGCACTCGGAATACAAATAGTCCCGACTCAGAGCGCGCGGACGATTCTGAGGCGTCTGCCTCGACTATCATTAGAAGCCCAGCCCAGCCCGATATTCCAGCACCTGAAGCCTCCAGTAGTAGTGCCACTATCTTACGGGGAGGCTCCGACGAGCCAGTTTCTCCAGCAAGCAGCGGCGCCACCATACTCCGAGAACCAGGCACAGCAACCGCTTCAGATGGTGCGACTATCCTTCGTGAGCCCGGTGGTCTGGCTAATCAGGGCGGAAATAAGCAGGGAGCCACAATTCTAAGGGAGCCTGGATCTGAGAGTTCTCAGGCGACAATTCTTCGAAGTGGCGACGAGATGAGAAGTGCACCTCCCGAGGCGGCTACGATTCTCCGAGATGGTAGCGGCGAGGAAGTGGATGAAGATCGAACCATTATCAATGTGCCGGAGGATGATGATTCGACAGTTATTGGCCACGGTGGTCCGAATGGAGATACCACCTATATCGCTGATGTTGGCCCCCAGAAGCCGCGGGGGAATTCCGAAGCAGGCCGACTCCTTAAAAACCGATTTGTCTTAGAAGAAAAAGTCGGTTCCGGGGGCATGGGTGACGTTTATAAAGCGCTTGATCTGCGTCAGCAGGAGGCTCAGGAACGAAACCCCTATATAGCAATTAAAATTTTGAATGAGAGTTTTGCGCGACATAAAGATGCGTTTATTTCTCTCCAGCGTGAAACAACTCGAACCCGGGGTATTCCCCATCCGAATATCATGGCGGTCTATGATTTCGACAAAGAGGGCGACACCGTCTTTATGTCGATGGAACTGCTTGATGGTAAACCCCTCGATGACTATCTAAAGGACCACCCCGAAGGTGTGTCGGTCGATGATGCCTGGAATATTATCGATGGGATTTGCCAGGGGCTAGGGCGTGCCCATGGAGCGGGTATTGTTCACTCTGACTTCAAGCCGGGCAATATTTATTACACCACAGAAAAGACCTGCAAGGTTTTTGACTTTGGTATTGCAAGAGCGGTGTCCAGTCCAGGTGATATAGAGGCTGATGGAGAGAAAACCGTTTTTGATGCCGGTTCTCTCGGTGCACTGACACCAACCTATGCTAGCTATGAAATGCTTAAAGGCTTGGAGCCAACCAAATCTGATGATGTGTACGCGGTTGCGCTAGTTGCCTATGAATTGTTTACCGGTAAACACCCCTATGATCGAGTGCCAGCGGATAAAGCCCTAGAGCGAGGCATTGTTCCCGAACCACCACAGTTTATGAAGCGCCGTCATTGGAAAGCGCTGAAAAAAGCTCTGGAAATTAAGGGTGAAAACCGGACTCAAAGCATTGATGAATTCGCCGAAGGCATGTTTAGCGAAGACCCTCCTTATCTTCGATATGCGGCGATTACGTTAGTTTTGCTTGCGTCTTTGAGCTTTGGTGTTTATCAACAATTTTATGGTGGTGCGGAGGCCTTGCCGGAGGAGTTTGTTACGCTTCAAGCAGGTTTTCAAGGGGCTGAAAGTAACGTTAAGGGGCGATTGTCGAATCCAAATTTTAACTCAGATGATTGGCACAAGCAGGTTGCTGAGGCGGTCGCCAGGCTCCGCGGGTTTGATTTACAGTTGCGTGAGAATTATCCGGAATTGTTAGGTGAAGATTGGGAAAGCAATGCTGCAAAAACAATTAAGGATGAACAAACCAAAGTGATGGGCGCTTATCTCGCTGAGATTAAGAGTCTTCGTGAGCAAGCGCTCACAACTGTAGTTGATACAGGTAATAGAGAGCTCGTAGAAGGTGCAGTGACATTGCTTGTTCAGGCATCGAAACTAATGGCGATTGTCAAAGACAAGTTTAATTTTGATTCTGCTCTGGTGTCGAAAGAGGAGTTGGAGGTTGTGAGCCTGAAGACTGCTCGAGACATCCAACTAGAAACAATTATCAAGAAAGAGGCAGCGGACGCTGCGGCGGAAGCAGCAAGGATTGCTGCGGCGGAAGCTGCACAAAAAGCGGCAGAAGAAGAGCGAGTTAGAAACGGAAGATATGAAACTCAGCTTGGAATGTTTCGCGAGATTTTGGCCTGTAAAGGCGATATCCCCGATGAGAAAATTTATGGTCCCCAGGGCCTGGAAGGCATTATCGGCAATTTGCAGCAAATTTACCCTCTCAGGTTCGGGATTGATCGGCCGGGTATTGTTGCCGCGCTCACGGGTTGTATTACTCAACGAGTGGCGGTCCGTGCACCCGATCGAGCTAGATTAATCAAAACGGCAGTAATGACTTACTTACCGGGACAGTCACAGCTGGCAGCAATAGAGATCAGTGATTTGGATCCATGTGCCGCCAGAGGGTTGGTTGGGCAGGGGAGTCGAAATCGAAGTTGGTGTGAAGACCCTCTAGCTGTGGGCGGTAGTGGACCTCAACTGGTTGTTATACCTGCAAAAACTGGCGCAAAAGAAGTAGATCCGCTCGGTTTGCCATACGCTATTAGCCGGGTGGAGATCCGCATCGGGGACTTCAACGATTTTTGTGAGGATACTGGCTGTCAGCGGCTGCAGGGGCCTTCGGCTTTGCCGGCGACCAACATCAGTTTGGACCAGGCCCGAGCTTACGCGGCCTGGTTGTCTGATCAGAGTGGGCAATCCTATCGAATTCCATCCGTGAGTGAATGGCTTCATGCTGCGACAACCAATGGTACCGCGGAGGTTGACGAGAATGTGAACTGTACGGTTGATTCCCGGGGGGTTCGATTGGGCGAGAAGCTACTCAATACCCTGTCTGGGCGACCTAATAATTGGGGTCTCTATAATCACGTCGGAAATGCGAGAGAGTGGGCTGTCGAGGGAGAAGAGTTGTTTGCGCTGGGTGGCGCTCACACGGATCCAAAGGCGGAATGTACGATGAGCAAAAGTGTGGTCCATTCAGGTCAGCCAGACCCCGTGACAGGCTTCCGGATCTATCGACGAATCGACAAAGCAGACAAGCCAGGCGCCTGATTTAGCAGTGATTTTGTTATCAATATGCTGGTTTTTAAAACCAGTGTGACATGGACTCAAATCGCGTTTTGAGATACCGTTTGTACCTTCAATCGCTTAACAAGAACGACAACAAATCAGCGGTTATGAGCCTTCCAACATCTCATCTTCTTGTTTCGCGGTCGTGGAGCAAATCGGACGTTTTATATCAAATAGAAACAGTTGTCGGCTGTGAAATAAAGGAATGGGCTGCAAATGGGAATAAATGGTCAGGGGTCTAGGGGGCTCGCTCTGCTGGTGGGGTTGTATTTTTGTATGGCCGCGGCAGAGTTTCCGGCATTTCGGATGGAAGTCTTTGAGCAGCAACAGGAAGCATTCACGGTGGAAATACCCGAGAGTGTGGAGGTGCCTGCCGTCTCCAAGAGAATTTACGGCATTGAAGAGCAGACTCGGCTGCCCGTTTCCGGTGTGGAAATTCAAGGAGTTGTGCCCTATCCAGAGCTCGGAATTTCACAGGAGAGCATTCAAGCGCTCATTAACCGGCGTTTTGAGGAAGAGCGCGCTATTGAGTTGGATGACAATAGTTTCACAGAGAGGGATTTGCAGGATATTGGGCGATTTTTACGGGACATAATAGATCGTGGCGGCTATGACGAGGCTGACCTCGAAAATTTGGTGACCATGGTTCGCACCCAGGAAGTTAAACGGGGTTGGATCACAATTGAGCAGTTAGATGCAATTGCACTATCAGTGACGGAGTTTTATCGCGAAAAAGGTCTTATTTTAGCGACAGCATTTGTCCCCGAACAGCAGGTCGAAGACGGCATAATTCGCTTAAGTGTGCTGGAAGGCCGGCTAGGTAACGTCACTGTGTCGAACAATGCCATTTTCGATGAATCGGTGATCAATGCAGCCTTCAGTAATGAAATAGGTGAGCCGGTGACCGAAGAGCGAATAGAATCTGCACTTCGTCGGATCAACGATTTACCTGGGGTCCGCGTTAGGGGATCATTTTCACCCGGGCAAAATGTAGGCGAAACCAGTCTTAACTTGGGTGTCTTGGATGAGAAGGCATGGAACTCCAATGTACTAATGGATAACCATGGTTCGGACACGACTGGTGAGATTCGTTTATTTGCAACAACGGAATGGCTCAACATACGACAAAAAGGACATCGCCTGCTTATCGGTGCATTACGCTCCGAAGGTCCGGATAGCTCGCTATATGGTTTAGCGGAATATGAACTTCCAATAACGGAAGATGGGCGAGGACGAGTGAGAGCCACAATAAGCACCAATACATTCTCTGTAGGCGCAACCCAGGGCACGACAGGTGGGTTACCTGAAATTATTGGTGAAACCGATAACTACGGGGTGCTCGGCACTTACCAGTTCGTTCGTAGCCGTACCCTCAATATTAATGCCCAAACGGCCTACACCTACAAAGATGTGCTCTTTGAAGTGGGTGATTTAGCGTCGCTCTCCACCGACCAACAAATCGAAACCTTCTCCGTGTCTGCTGAATACACACGGCTTTGGGATGACCAACAACTTCTCTTTTCTGGTCGTCTTGGCTTCGATCAAGGGCATATCATCCAGGGTGAAGTTCAGGATCAGTCCACGGATTTCACAAAAACAATTTTGAATCTCAACGTTCTTAAGCGATTCAGCGTGTACAACTGGTTGACCAAAAACGATAGTTTTTTCAACTTCGTCGTAAAGGTTAATTCCCAATATTCACCGAAATTCCTCTCCAGTGTTGAGCAATTCTCTATGGGTGGGCCAAGTGCTGTGCGAGCCTTCAGCGTGAGTGATATCTCCGTTGATAGCGGCGCGTACATGGGTATGGAATTGTTTTTTGATTTACCGATTGACCCCATTTCTCGTTTCAATCTACCGCTTGAGCCGATAAAACCATTTTTGTTCTTTGACTATGCTTATGGAGTATCACGACGGCCTGGCGGTGGTCAGGATCTGGATGCTCAAATTAAAGGGTATGGACTTGGCTTACGTGCAACCTGGGCGGGGCGGGCCAACTTGAATTTGATTTTTGCAAAACCACATTCGACCTCCTTCGACAACAATTTCTCCGTAGCTGAGGGAGAGTCAAGGGTCTACTTCGACCTGCTCTATCAAGTGCGATAGCCGATATTATGAAAACACCTCCAAATATACGACGGTCATCCAAGTCATCGGGTTCCACTCCCCGGTTACGGCCGTTGATGTCTCATATGCTGGAAAAGGGTTTGCTGGCTGGAACATTGGTCACAAGCCAACTCTTGTTAGCTCCCCTGGCATTTGGTGGCCCTGAAGGCGGGACTGTGATTTCCGGGCAGGGTTCCATTTCTAAACCCAGTGCGCTTGAAACACAGATTTCACAGCAGTCACAAAATCTATTAATGAATTTTGACAGCTTTGACCTTTCAAAAGATGAATCTGTCCTGATTACGCAACCTAACGCGGCTGCATGGTTTGTTGGGCAGGTAGTTGGCGGTAGCCCAACTGCAATTTTTGGATCCATCACAGCGAATGGTCAAGTTGCACTTGTTAACCCCCAGGGTGTGATATTTGGTGAGACGGCATCGATCAATGCCGCCGGCGTGTTTGCGTCTGCCATGGGTTTGACTAGCCAAGATCTGTTTCAAAAAGAAGGCGCAATATTTGAGGCTGAAAGTGGCGTAGGTGGTTATGTTATCAACCACGGTATAATTAACGCATCGGTTGGCGGCTCAGTGACATTGTTGGGGGAGTCTGTCACCAATACCGGAGTTATTGTTGCGACGTTAGGTCAGGTGAATTTGGCATCGGGAAGCAAAGCAGTTGTTAACTTTGGCCCTGATCAATTAATTGGTATTGAAGTGACCGAAGCGGTCCTCGAAAACAACGAAAGTCTAAAAGCGGCCATTACGAACACCGGAACCATTGATGCTGCAGGTGGCACTGTGATGCTGACCTCGTCAGTCAGTAAAAGTCTATTCGACCATGCCATTAATAATGAAGGTGTGATCCGCGCCAAGGATGCTGAATATAAAAATGGTGTAATCAAACTTTTTGGTTCTGGTGGTGGTGTACTGAATACCGGAACTATCGATGCGTCTTCGGAGGCTGCCGGTGTTCGTGGTGGGCGGATTACTATTACATCTGATTCTGACGTTTTGCTTAGCGAATCTGGGGCGATCCAGGCAACTTCGGCAACTGATGTTGGTGGTAGAGTCCAAATTGATTCAAGTTCGATTGTTCTTGCGGATAGTTCCAGCGTTGATGTATCTGGCCTGAGGGGCGGGGGGGCTGTTGAAATTAACGCAGCCGAATCAGCGATTGTAGAATCTGGCTCCTCTATCCTGGCTAATGCTAATCAAAGTGGCGATGGCGGTCTTATTGCGATTGACGCTGACACGATTGATATAGCGGGCAACCTTTCTGTTCGTGGTGGTCGTGAGTCTGGCGACGGCGGCCGTGTGTCTCTAAATGCGGCTAGTTCTCTAACTGTCACAGGTGTATTGGATGCGAGTGCTGAAAGCGGTGAGGAAGGAACAATTCTACTTGCTGCGCCTTCAATAGAAATCTCGGATTCGGACTCCGTTGGTACGGTTAATCTCACCAATTCCATTGGTGACATCGAAATCAATGCAAGTCAGATTGTCTCCGTAAATAATATTGTTAATGACCTTT
>TARA_R110002072_G_scaffold303078_1_pt1 | contig 57297 bp, 46 predicted proteins | sample TARA_R110002072 | Tara Oceans TARA_R110002072 (sample SAMEA4397118) | marine metagenome | biome: Polar Biome; feature: [SRF] surface water layer (ENVO:00010504); material: water (ENVO:00002006), including particulate matter (ENVO:01000060) such as... | depth 5 m | reverse complement strand
GTTCGAGGTTCTCGAACTGGCCGCCCCATTCGACTCGGTAGCGCCCCGGCGGAAGCTGGACTTCATCCGCGACCTTACGACGAGCCTCGGCCACAAAGCTGCCCATGTCGCGGCCACGGATGTTGCTCGTGATCGAAATGCGTCGCTGATACCACTCGCGCTTAATCGTGGACGGGCCTTCGCGCACCACGATTTCTGCCAGTCGTGATAATGGAATCTGTTCGCCAGCGGGTGTGGCGATCGGGATGGCGCCGATGACTTCCGGATTGAGGCGTGCTTTTTCCGGCAGGCGGATGATCAGTGGAAACCGAAGCTGGCCTTCAAAAACTTCGCCGACGTTCAGCGTGCCGAGCGATTCGACGATGTCCAGCACGGTCTGGGCCGGCACTCCGTAGCGGGCGATTTCATCCTGCTTGACCTTGATCTCAAGAACCGGCTGACCGGTGACCTGTTCGGTCGCGACGTCTGCGTTGCCGTCGATCGATTGCAGAACGCGTTCAATCTCGCGGGCCTTCTCGACGAGTAAATCGAAGTCGTCGCCGTAGAGCACGGCTGCGACGTCGGAACGGACGCCAGAGATCATCTCGTTGATCCGCATCTCGATCGGCTGCGTCATGGCGATCCGCTGGCCGGGCATTTCACGCAGCTCACGCTGGATCAGCGCCGTCAGTTCGGCCTGAGTCGTCGCCTTCGTCCACTGGTCGCGTGGTTTCAGAGTGATGAAGACGTCAGTCAATTCGAGCCCCATCGGGTCGGTCGCGACTTCTGCCGAACCGATGCGGCTCCAGACATGCACAACCTCATCTGGAAACGCCTTCAGCACAGCGCGTTCCATCTGAGTGTTGTACTGAATCGAATCCTGCAGCTCGGTTCCCGCCAGTCGCACGACGTTGATCGCCAACGCTCCCTCTGACAACTTCGGTACGAATTCCGAGCCAAGATTGGGCGCGACAAACCCGAAGGCCAGCATCAACACGCACAGTGCGAAGCCGATGACGACCGATTTCTGCCGCATCGTGAAGTGCAGAATCGGGTGGTAAATCCGCTTGGCCCAGCGAATTAGAAACGGCTCGGTTTCGTTGAGATGTTTGGGCAGCACGTAGCTGGCCAGGACAGGCATCAGCGTCAGCGAAAGAAGCATCGATCCGGCCAGAGCGAAGATGACGGTGAGTGCCATCGGCCGGAACAGTTTGCCTTCGATGCCTTCCAGAGTGAGGATCGGCAGGTAGACGATCATGATGATCAGCTCGCCGAACATCGTCGGCTTACGGACTTCGATGGCCGCGTCGCGGATGACGTCGAGTTTCGTCTGACCGCGCGGGATGCCGTGCGAGAGTTTTCGGACACAGTTCTCGATCATGACAACCGAACTGTCGACGACGAGCCCGAAATCGATCGAACCAAGACTCAGCAGGCTGGCCGCGATCCCGAACTGCAACATGCCCGAGAACGCGCACAGCATCGACAGCGGAATGGCCATGGCAACGATCAAGCCGGCTCGCAGGTTGCCGAGGAACACGAACAGAATCGCGACGACCAGCAGTCCGCCTTCGAACAGGTTCTTCCGCACGGTGTCGATGACGTGGTCAACCAGTTCCGTGCGGTCGTAGACGGTGCGAATTTCGACGCCCGCCGGCAACGTGTCCTTGATTTCTTCAAGTTTCTCTTTCAACGCCCACGTCACCTGATGGCTGTTTTCGCCCATCAGCATGAACCCCAGCCCCAGCACTGCTTCGCCTGTTCCGTCGGCGGTGACGGCTCCCTGTCGGATTTCGTATCCAAGCTGCACGTCGGCGACATCGCGAATGCGGATCGGCACGCCGTCACGAGCGGTCACGACGATGTTCTCGATCTGCTCAAGGTTGACCGTGCGACCCTGTCCGTGGACGAGCAGCATGCGGCCCATGTCGTTGATATTGCCGCCACCCACGTTGCGGTTGTTGGCCCTCAGCGCCGTGACGACTTCGTCGAACGTCAGCTCGTGGCGGATGAGCCGCTGCGGATCGATCCGCACCTGAAACTGCTTTTCGTACCCCCCCCAACTATTGACCTCGGCGACTCCGGGCACGCTGCGTAACTGCGGCTTCACCACCCAGTCGTGAATGGTTCGCAGCTCGGTCAGCTCCTGAATGCGAACGTCGTCCGGCAGTTTTGAGAAATCGACGCCCGGCTTCGTCAGCACGTAATGAAACACTTCGCCGAGGCCCGTGGAGACCGGACCCATCTTCGGTCGTTCGATTCCCACCGGCAGTTCGACCGTACCGATCCGTTCGTTAATGAGCTGACGCGCAAAGTAGATGTCAGTCCCGTCTTCAAAGATCACGACGACCTGCGAGAGCCCGAACTTCGAGATCGAGCGCAGCTTCTCCAGACCGGGCAATCCGGCGATGGCCTGTTCGATCGGAAACGTGAGCTGCCGTTCCACTTCTTCCGGGCTAAGCGACGGCGCGACGGTATTGATCTGCACCATCACCGGCGTCGTGTCCGGAAAAGCATCGACGCTGAGAAACTGCAGCGAGAATGCTCCCGCCACGATCACCACCAGTACCGCCACAAGGACGATCGCACGGTTTCGCAATGAGAAATCAATGAGCCAGTTAAGCATGGCAGACAGTCCAGACTTGAGGGGCCGAAGTCCCGAACGGTGTGTTTGAGGGTTTTGTTTGTGAATTTGAAGCGACCGACCGGTCGCGGATTATTCGCAAGTTCAGCCGGCGCCGAGGTTGTTTTTCAGCAGTTGCGCCCTCAACACGTCGCTCCCCAGCGTGGCGACGACTTCTCCTGGCAGGACGCCAGCAATGATTTCGGTGTAGTCGTCCAGCTTCACTCCCGGCCGGACCGAGCGGGTGTGGAACAGCTTCGGCGATTTGTCATCAAACCACGCTTTGTCACGGACGAAGACGACGGCACAGCTACCGTCCCATTGCACAGCTTCGTTGGGAACGACGATCGCCTCAGGCTCTTCGCGAAGGACCACACGGCCTGTGCCAAAGGCTTCATTCAGCAACTGGCCACTGGAGTTGTCGAGACTGGCTCGAACCATCAACGTCCGCGTCTTCTGGTCCGATGACGTACTTTTCCACTCGATCGTTCCGCTGACTTCGTTCGGGCTTCCGTCAGGCAGAAAGACGATGTTCTGCCCGGTTGAAACGAAGGCGGCATCCTCCAGAGGAATGTTGAGCATCAGCCACATGCGGCTGGTGTCGGCGATCTCAAGCAGCATTTTCGATGTGTCGATCACTTCACCGGGAACGACACGGCGACTGACGACGACGCCGTCAAACGGAGCGGTGACGGGAAGCAGATTCGACGAAGTTCTGGCCGGATCGAGTTCAGAGGCCAGCGAGCGTGGCAGGCCAAGAAACCGGATCGACTTCGCAAGCTGATCGGCCGGAATGTCGTGCACCTGTTCGACGGAAACCGGCAGTCCAAAATTGATCAGTGTCTGAGACGCACTCAGGACGCGGATGTGTGCCTTGCTGTATTCCGTCTCGGCTTCCTGAGCCTGTCTTCCCGCAGTCACACCCTGAGTTGCCAGATTCTTCAGCCGTTGATGTATTTTCTCCTGCAAAGACTCCTGAGCCAGAGCCGCCAGCAGTTCGGATTTCGCTCGCCCCACATCAACGGCATCAACGATCGCCAGAATCTCTCCTTCCCGCACCTGGTCACCGACCTGCTTCTCAACTCGCCACACGGTTCCAGCCGCCTTGGACGCCAGTTGAGCGACACGGGTTTCGTCGTATCGAATCTCACCGGTCGCAGAGACGGATTCCGTAATCGGCGCACGTAGTACAGGTTCGACATCGACACCGGCTTTCGCAGCCGCCTCTTGCGACGCAAACTGAATCCGCCGACCGGGGTTCTGGCAGGCGAAGTTGTTTTCAGGTCGAGGACGGAGTTTCAATGCTCGTTCGGCCCGATCAAGATCACGCGGCTCGATCTCCGGCAACGACTTGAGCTGTGCCACATCGGGGTGATGCAGCGGGCATTCATGAACGCCGTGGACCTTGCACCAACCGTGCAGCTCGCGATGCGGATACTCGTCCGGATTGCACTCGACGCACATCGTTTCAGGCACGCCGTGTTCTTCGCACCAGTCGTCGGGCAACGCTGTGGCTTCGCCGGTGACTTCCGAAAACTTTGGCAAGGCCCATCCCGAGTGATGTCCCCACCAACCAAGTGCTGCCAGCACGGCGAGGACAACAGCCGTTGGAATCGAACCAAGAAGCCACGTTGTAAATCGACGCTGTATCGAAATCGTTGTTTGCTGTTCAGTGGGCGGTGATGAACCAGCCGCTTCCGGCGAACCGGCATCCGGCGCAGCGGCTGCGCCAGGGGGTAGAGTCTGAGTGCTCATGACAGGGTATCCACAACTGAGAATTGTCAGCGCAAGGCAGAACCCGAGCGCAGAAAAACGACGGCTAAGGCGGGATCAGAGAGTGATCAGCAGGTCCGACCGGCGAATGACAGTCGGTCGTGTTTGTCTCTCTGAAGCGAGCCGCGGGCTCTCAGAGTTGATACGTCTGCGTCAGCGCGCAGAGCGACGTTCCCGTGATCAGCGGCGGGAAGTGGGGGCAGCCTTCGACACTCAGCTCAGCCGACATGGCGACGAGCCGCAAAGCGGTCTCCGACAGAGTGATGCCCGGCAGAGCAAGGTATTCGCCACCAGCCAACAGGTCCGGGCTGTCGACGGCATCAGTCGGAACTGCTCCACCACACAGGCAATCTAGCGGGCCGGGATTGTCCGGACATGTCGGATCGTCACAGGGATCGGACTTGTGCTCACACACAGCCGATGAGGAATCCGACTCGGACTTGCAGCAATCACCACCCGCATCATCCGCCACTGCACTCCGAGCTGCGCAGGCACCTCTGCATTCCCCACAATCGAGGAACGGACAGACCAGCGTCTGGGCCAGCATCATAAGTGTGAGGAGAATGCGTGAAGTCATAGCACCAGAGCGTAGCATGCTGACTGGATGTCGGGAAGAGTAATTCTCACCAAAAACAAAATCACTGAGGCAACCTTTCTGCACCTTTTAGATCGGCTTCAAGCCAGCGGCAACTGTGGTGAGACATCCCGCAGATCGACGTTTTCCGTAACAGATTCGAGTTTCCAGACTGTCTTTTATTCATACTCTGGCGGAGTTTGACGGTCAGCGAAGTTGTGACGCGTCGGCTTGAAATTCGTCGTGGAACGGCTGGTTGGAACTCATTGATCGTGCCGGATGAGCCGATGAACTGGATAAGCGATTTCGTGACCTTAGTTTCACTTCCTCTTTCCAGACTCGCACTCATGTTTCGCCCCGTTCTCAGTTCACTGCTGTTGTTGCTGGTGACTGCGTTGCAATCCACGCAGCCATGCTGTGTATTGCAGTCGGCGTGTGATTCCTGCTGCCAAAGCCTGGCTCCGGGTTCCCGCTGTGATCGTCATCAAGGCAGTTGTTCCTGCGATGGTGGAAAAACTGTCGTCGAGAGCAGTCAACGACGGGCGACGGGCAAAGAGTCGCCGAACCACCTGCCAAGCCCGCAACGGCACGAGTGCCCGGTCTGCAAGGGTGAATTGCCAAACCTGGTGACGAAGACGGGCGAGCTGATGTTCGATCGCCATGCAGGACAGGAAACAACCCTGTGGCGTGCGCCGGTCTTTGAGAAGCCCCTGCTGGAAATCGAAGAGACGCCAATCCAAAGAAGCAGCTCGCGAACGAGGTCGCCGGGGCATCTGCTCATCTAAAGCCTGCTGCGGTCGCCGCTCAAGGGCGACGTTGAGGTCGTGTTCTCACGTGTGTGAGGCTTCTGATTCACTGATGCTCCTAATACCGGTGGCTGACCCATGTCTCGATTATTCTTCCGACGACTGTTTCTGATTCTTCCGTTCACAATCCTGCCCTCGTGTGCGCAGGTGGAACACGGCCGCGCCCCAGGGCTGGCCGACCGCACGCCTCCAGCGCGGGCCGTTGCAGCGTCGGCTGACGACAACGACGCGATCGCCGTTGCAAGAACAACTGCGGCTGCGGCCGTTAACGCCGCGGCTGCCGCTGAGGAAGCCGCGAGTGCGGCTGTCACGCTGGTGGCCAGTGTCCAGGCGGAACCCGCCCGCTCGACGGCTTCACAGCAAGGGGCACCACTGTCATCCAGTGGGAACATCACCTGGCTCGCAGCGACGTCCGCTGCATCGGACGTTCGCAAACCGTCACCCGGAGAGACCAGAACCGCATCCTATCAAACGCCACCCGCACCTCTGGCGCCCCCCGCCAGCGAATCGGATGAGCCGTTGCCATTGCCGGCACCAATTCAGGTGGAAGGGGCTCTGTCTCTGGCGGACATCGAAGAAATTGCTCAGGTTCACAACCCAACGCTTGCTCAGGCTGAAGCGGCCATTACGGGAGCCGAAGGTCAGTACATCCAGGGAGGTCTCTATCCGAATCCTCAGGTGGGCTATCAGGCGAGTGAGATCGGAAACGATGGCAAGGCTGGCCAGCAGGGGGCCTACGTTTCGCAGACATTTGTGACTGGCGGCAAGCTGGAACTCAATCAGTACACGGCTGCCCGCGAAATCGAAGCCCGACAGCAGGACCTGGAAGCGCAGCGGCAACGAGTCCTGACATCAGTCCGGATTGGCTTTTACGATGTTTTGAATGCTCAGCGTGCAGTGACTCTTTCAGAACAGCTCGTGAAGATCAGCGAAGAAGGGGTTAAGACAGCTCAGGCACTGTTCGACGCCAAACAGGCTGGTCGTGTTGATCTGCTCCAGGCGAAAATCGAGTTGAACAGTGCGCGGGTTCTACTTCGAAATGCAACGAACCGGCAGACTGCCGCATGGCAACAGTTGGCAGCCGTTCTGGGGCAACCGGATCGCCCAATAGAACGCGTCGGCGGGGAACTGGAACCTGCCATGGATGAACTCGGCACTGATGCCGTGATGGCCCGCATCATGTCAGCCAGCCCGGAGCTTCAGGCGGCCAATGCCCAGGTCGAGCGAGCCCGCGCGGCACTGCGGCGCGCAGAGGTCGAGCCCATCCCGGATATTCAGACGCAAACCGGCGTGCAGTACGACTACGGTTCCCAATTCGCCATCGTCGGACTTCAAGTGGGTGTCAATCTGCCGATTTTCAACAAGAACGAAGGCAACATTCAGACCGCCTACGCAGAGATGATCGCCGCACAACGGGAAGTCGAACGATTGCAACTCGACCTGAAAAACCGCCTTGCTGTCGTGATGGAAGGTTACCAGAACGCGACTTATGAAGTGGAAAGATACTCCACTGAAATTCTGCCGGATGCGAAGGACTCACTGGAGTTGATCACGGCTGGTTACACGCAGGGAGAATTTGATTACAACCGGCTGCTGCTCGCTCAGCGAACCTACTTCCAGAACAATATCAACTATCTGGCCGCACTTCGGGAGTGGTGGACTGCGAAACTGCAGATCGACGGACTGCTGCTGTCGGGCGGTCTGTCCCGCGCTGACTGAACGGACACCGACAGAAACATCAGCCCAACGATCACCAGCGTGCTCTCGTATGCTCGCTGGTGATCTCTTTCTCTAAAGTGGCGAGCCTGTGAGCTCGATAACTTCTCTTGACTTGTCTCGCAATTGACGGCAACATCCCGCCACGTTGTGCCAGAATTCCGACTCGGTGTGAGTTTCCAAATGCTGAAGACTGCAACATCCCTGATCACGGCGGCATGCATTTTTGTGCATGCTGTGTTGGGGTGTTGCGTTCATCATGTTCACGGCGGTGAAGACTGCGATATTCACGCAGAAGTGTCCCACGACGGCGAGCATCATGAGGTCGATCGTGCAGAGGGAGACTGCGGCGCCGGGCATTCGCAGGTCACGGTGGCAGTCCGTTTGGGATCAGCAAACGCGTCCGATTTCTCCCGCGAAAAAGCCGCGCATGAGACATCGACACCCCAACTGACCGTCGGGTGCACGCATCATGGGGATTCTGATCATCCTGAGTCGCCATGTGAAGAATCGCCCTGTCAATGGACGTCTGCTGCGGCTGAATTGAGTATGCCGTGCGACATCGAAATGTATTGCGTGTCGGTACTGGATTGCTGTGATCTGACGGCAGTTGTCGCGGCATGTAAGCGTGTCCAGATCGGCCGGCACAGAATCGCTCCCGACAGGCTCTCCTCATCGTTGCGCGTTCACGCGCTTGATCAGGTCTGGCAGCTCTAAGAGCCAGCACCCTGAGAGTTGAGAGCAGCTTCCTCTTCTTTGTGGTTCCACACCAGTGTGTTGTGGCGTCGACCACACTGACACGTCACTCGAATTCGAATCCCCATTTCGCATTCGGTGACGACTTCGCAGGCGCTCGCACCATCGCTCTTCTCTGCATTCTGTGATCGCGCTGCGCGAAGCGCACGGGTTCATTTCCGCGAGGCAATCGGCCTCTTTCAGACACTGTAATCAGGTGACATCATGAAACTAACAAAACTACCCCCAGCCGTCATCGGCTGGGGCATCGCCGCGCTGGTTGTCGCCGGAGCCCTGTGGCAGAACCAGCTCTGGCTGCCCTCTGCCAGACAGTGGCTCGCCGGACAGTTGTCGGAAGAACTTCAGAAGACATCGGGCGGCGAGGAAAAAGAATCCGGTGGCGACGCTCACGCCGGGCATGACCACGGTCATGCGGGGCATGACGAGGGCACCTCTCTGGAACTGTCGGCGCAGGCCAGAAACAACATCGGCCTGACCAACGACATGATCCGTGAGATAGAACTGCAACAGTTCACACGGACGATCAACGTACCGGCAATCGTCGTGGAGCGACCTGGCAGAACTCGACTCAAAATCGTCGCACCGATGACGGGCGTCGTGACCGCTGTGAATCTGATCAAGGGCGAGTCGATCGAACCGCGCCGGCTGCTCTTTCGTATTCGTTTGACCCATGAAGATTTGGTCCAGGCCCAGACTGCATTTCTGAAGACGCTGGGAGAACTGGATGTTGAACTCCGTGAGATCACTCGACTGAAGGGAATCACCAATCAGGGCGTGGTCGCCGGCAAGGTTCTGCTGGAACGCGAATACAGTAAGCAGAAACTCGAAGCTGAGCTGAGTGCACACCACGAGGCACTCCTGTTGCACGGGCTGTCCGAGTCGCAAGTCAACAACATTGTGGAAACCAGAAAGCTACTCGGCGAACTCGATGTGCTTGCTCCCGGCGTGCATTCAGAAACCGGTGAAGTCCACATGCATAAGTCGGAGGGAGCTCCATCGGACGCGTTGCGTCATGTATCAGCCTCCGCAGAACTACCGACGACACAGGCGTCCGACCGTCACGAGTATGTGGTTCAGGAACTCAATGCCACGAAAGGCGAGTACGTTCAGGCGGGGCAGACGCTGGCCGTGCTGGCGGATTTCGCGGAACTTTACATCGAGGGACGCGCCTTCGAGCACGATGCGGATCAGATTGCTGCCGCCATCCAGGCCGACTGGAACGTGCAGGCGGTCCCGGAAACGGGAAATGGCCGCAAGGCGATCGACAATCTGAAGATTCTCTTTCTCAACAATGAAGTTGAATCGGAATCCCGGGCTCTGCATTTCTATGTTGGTCTGAGAAACGAAGTGCTCAACGAATCAACTGCTGATTCAAGGCGACGCTTCGTCACCTGGCGATTCAGGCCGGGGCAACGCATGCAGCTCAGAGTTCCCGTCGAGCAGTGGCCGGATCGCATTGTGCTGCCTGTCGATGCTGTGGCGCAAGAGGGCGCCGAATTCTTCGTCTTTCAGCAGAACGGCGACCACTTCGACCGGAAGCCGGTCCACGTCGAGTTCCAGGATCAGATTTCAGTTGTCGTTGCGAATGACGGTTCACTGTTTCCCGGCGACTCTGTTGCCATGACGGGTGCTCATCAGATGCAGGTTGCGCTGAAAAACAAAGCCGGCGGCGGGGTCGATCCTCACGCCGGACACAACCACTGAGCTGATTCATCGGAGAACAGAATGACCGATTCACACACGTCGCCACGCAAGTGTGGCCTTTCAGTGCTGGTCGTCGACGATTTCGAAATGGTCCGAGAGTCGCTGAAGGCGATGCTCTCCAGCTCTGGCCATTACGTCACGCTCGCCGCGAGTGCCGATGAGGCAATTCAACTAATCGACGCAATGGAGTTTGACGCGGCGATTGTTGACTTCGAAATGCCAGGCCCGGACGGCCTGGTTCTCCTCGAAAGAGTTCAAAAGAAGTACCCGCTACTGCCGGTCATTGTCGTCTCCGGCGCGCTCGATGCGACAAGAGCCATTCAACTGGCCAATGCAGGCGTCTTCAAGGTTGCGCAAAAACCCGTGGACTCGAGCTGGTTGCTCAGTGCCCTGAACGAAACTTCCCGGATCAACGACATCAGGCAGCGCGCGGCATACTGGTCGGCGCGTCTCACCGAAACACCAACGCCAGTTCACTCGGAAACCGGGCATCGGCGCAGTCAGGAACAAATAAATGCTTAACGCGATTATTCGATTCGCACTCAGACAGCGCATGCTGGTTGTCGTGTTCTCCCTGTTTCTAATGGGTGCCGGCGGCTGGCAGGCGCTGCAGATGGATATCGATGTCTTCCCGAACCTGAACCGGCCGCGCGTGGTGGTCATGGTGGAAGCGCCCGGGATGGCGCCGGAAGAAGTCGAGGCGCTCATTACGTTTCCACTGGAAACGGCCATCAACGGCGCCAATGGCGTGGAAGCCGTTCGCAGTTCTGCCGGTGTCGGTATTTCTGTGACCTATGTCGAATTCGACTGGGGCACGGACATCTACAACGACCGGCAGATCGTGATGGAGCGGCTGCAACTCGTCCAGGACCGCATGCCGGCCGGTGTTAAGCCACAGCTCGCGCCGATTTCGTCGATCATGGGTCAAATTATCATGGTCGGGATGTGGAGCGAAGGAGGAAAGACGTCACCGCTCGAAGTGCGAACGCTGGCCGACTGGGTGGTTCGGCAGAGACTGCTGACGATTCCCGGCGTCTCGCAGGTATTCACGATGGGTGGGGGCCGGATGCAGTTTCAGGTGCTCGTCGATCCGGACAAGCTGTTGCAGTACGGCGTCACACTGCACGACGTCAAACTTGCCTGCGAAGAAAGTAACGAGAACGCGACTGGTGGTTATCTCGACGATCAGGGACCGAACGAATTTCTGGTGCGGGCTCTGGGACGTGTTCAGACAATCGACGACCTGAAGCGGGTCGTGGTGACCATGCGCGAAGGCCGTCCGATTCTGCTCTCGCAGGTCGCTACCGTCGTCAAAGGTCCGCAGGTCAAACGCGGTGACAGTTCGGCGTATGTGCGCAAGGAAGACGGCGGCTTCTCAGGCGGTCCGGCCGTGGTGCTGACAATCAACAAGCAACCGTCCGCAGACACACGCCATGTGACTGACGAGATCATGAAGGCCCTTAAAGAGCTGGAGCCTTCCCTGCCGGATGACATTCGCATTCAGCCGGGGCTCTATTCCCAGAAGGCCTTTATTGACCGGGCCGTCGACAACGTGGTCGAGGCGCTGCGGGATGGCGGAATCCTGGTTGTTGTGATTCTGTTTCTGTTCCTCATGAATTTCCGCACGACGTTTATCACGCTGACCGCAATTCCGCTTTCGATTGCCATTACGGCGCTGGTCTTCACCGCGTTCGGATTGTCGATCAATACGATGACGCTCGGTGGACTGGCAGTCGCCATCGGCGAACTCGTCGATGACGCGATTGTCGATGTGGAAAATATCTTCAGGCGCCTGCGCGAGAATCGGCACGCGAAGAATCCCAAAAACACATTACTGGTCGTGTTTCAGGCGAGTTGTGAAATACGAAACTCGATTGTTTTCGGAACAATGATCGTCGTGCTGGTGTTTCTGCCGCTGTTCGCTCTGTCTGGCATGGAAGGCCGCCTGTTTGCTCCGCTCGGCGTGGCTTACATTGTTTCCATTCTGTCGTCGCTGCTGGTTTCGCTGACCCTGACACCTGTGCTGTGTTACTGGATGCTGTCGCGAGCGAAGCTGATGGAACATGAAAAGGAAGGCCCCCTGCTGCGGTGTCTGAAATGGGCCGCTGGCGGGGCCATGGGGCTGAGTCTTCGGCACGCGAAGAAGATGCTGATTCTGGCTGCCTGCAGCGTTGCGATCGCATTCGCCGCGCTTGCCAACCTGGAACGGGACTTTTTACCCCCGTTCAACGAAGGTGTCGCTCAACTGAATGTCGTTCTACCGCCAGGAACATCTCTCAAGAAATCAAACGAGATCGCTCAGACGGTCATCGAGAGATTGATGGATGTCGAAGGCGTCGAAGCGTTTTCCAGACGTACTGGCCGCGCCGAACTGGATGAACACGCCGAAGGTGTCAACATCACCGAAATCATCATCAGTTTCGACCCGGAATCGGATCGCGGTCGCGAGGTCGTGCTGGATGATATCCGGTTCGCGATGGAGGGTATCCCTGGCATTGTTACGACGGTCGAGCAACCACTGGCTCATCTGATTTCACACATGATTTCGGGCGTCAAGGCGCAAGTGGGAATTAAGATCTACGGAGACGATCTGAACATACTGCGTCGCAAGGCTCAGGAGATGGCCGCGAAGATGCGGGAGATCGACGGCGTCACTGACCTGCTGGTCGAGCCGCAGGTCGAGATTCCACAACTCCGCATCGAACTCGATCGCGACAAGCTGGAACTCTATGGTCTCAGACCGTCTTACGTGAATGAGTACATCTCAACGGCGATGAATGGTGACGTGGTCAGCGAAGTCCTGCTGGGGCAGCGGACATTCGACCTGATGGTTCGTGTCAACGAGGACTTCCGTGAGAACATGCAGTCGCTGGAGCGGCTGTCGATCGATTTGCCGTCCGGCGGGACGACACCACTCTCGTCGGTGGCGAAGGTCTACAAGTCGAGCGGCCCGAATACGATCAATCGCGAACTGGTGCGTCGCCGGATTGTGATTCAGTGCAATGTTTCCGGACGCGGACTGGTCGATGTCGTGACGGAAATGCAGGCCGCGCAGAAGCCGGTCATCGCATCGTTGCCACCTGGCTATTTCGTCGAATATGGCGGCCAGTTCGAGAGCGAGAAAACCGCCAGTCGAATCATTGGAGTACTGTTCACTCTCTCGATGTTCGGCGTGCTGATGGTGCTCTACACGATGTTTCGTTCTGTCAACTTCTCGCTGCAGGTCATGGCCGCTTTGCCGATGGCCTTTATCGGATCGGTGTTGGCACTGGTCATTACCGATCAGACGCTGACCGTTGCCGCCATGGTGGGCTTCATCTCGCTGGGTGGAATCGCTTCCAGAAATGGCATTCTGCTGCTGAATCATTATCTGCATCTCGTCCATTACGAAGGTGAGACGTGGTCAAAGGAAATGATTATCCGTGCCGGCAAAGAGCGTCTGGCACCAGTTCTGATGACAGCATTGACCTCGGGCATCGGCCTTGTGCCGCTGGCACTTTCGGCTGGTGAGCCGGGTAAAGAAATCCTCTATCCGGTCGCCACAGTGATTCTGGGCGGCCTGATCAGCAGCACCATTCTGGAATACTTCGTGCGGCCGGCTCTGTTCTGGACCTTTGGACGTCAGGCCGGCGAACGGTTGATCGAAACGTCATTCAGCGAAGTCGAACTGATCGAGGAAAAGGAAGGGGCACGGCACGCGGATGAAAGTCACGAACCTGCTGCCCATAGCTCCGATGCGACAACGGCGTGACGCAGACCTGTCACGCTGACTGAGCAGGCTTGCGGTTTATGACAGAAGGGAACAGAGGAAACAGAGAAGCACGTCTCCGTTTCCTCTGTGAACTCCTGTTCGAAATACAGACAGGATTGGAAAAGGAAGATGATGCCGATGATTCACTGACCATTTTCTACACGGATTCGCATTCGTCAGTTTGCTCCTTCGAGCTGATGCGTGCTCGGGAAGCACCGGCCGCAACGAACCGGCGGAGCTGGACTTGCGGTCCGGTGTCTTCCACTTCCACTTTACCCAATTTCAGACTCACGTTTTTTCTCACTCAGTATCAGTAAAGGAAGCAGCATGTCACGTTTCTACACACTGTCCACGATCGCGGCTTACGGAATCGTCATCCTGTTCACGAGTGGCTGTGGCGATTCGTCAGCACCAACGAACCCGGCACCGCCAACGGCAGACGCGGGGCACGATGACCATGAGGGGCACGATGACCATGAGGGACATGATGATCATGAAGGGCATGATGACCACGAAGGACACGATGACCACGATCATCCGTCTGAGGGTCCGCATCACGGCTCGCTGATTGAACTCGGTGGCGAGGAATATCACGCCGAATTCGTCCATGACGAGGACGCGGGCACGGTCACGATCTACATCCTCGATGGAGCGGCCAAAGAAGCAGTCGCGATCGACGCGACTGAGATCATGATCAACCTCAAACACGATGGGAAAGGTGAGCAGTTCAAACTCGCCGCCAGTCCCGACGCGGGAGACGCGGAAGGGAAGTCTTCACGTTTCGTCTCCACTGATAAGGAACTGGGTGAAGACCTGGAGCACGAAGATGCCGACGCCAGCCTGGTGCTCAAGATCAACGGAAAGTCGTATCGCGGAGCAATCGCACACGATCACGATCATGACGACGACCATAAGCACTGAGAGCGTTTCCAGTGCCGACAATTTCCAATCCTGCTTGATAATCAGGAGAACGAACGATGGTTCGCACAGCAAAACTTGCGACCTGTGCAGCATTACTGGTTCTGGCATCCGGCCTGCCGGTCGATGCCGGACCTGTTCAGCGGTTCTACCCGCGACGCGATTCCGCGCCAGTCTGCGGCTGTCGTTCGGAAGCCCCGCGTACTGTCAGACCGGCTCCCGTTCTGCGGATTCCGTGGTTCGGGAGAACGCTGACCATTCCGAGTCAGTCGGTCCTGCAGCACCGGGGACCAGTGCAGCGTTTTCATTCTCAATCGAAACGGTGAGCGGTGTAGACGCGAACGCCACCCGGCGACGGTTTCCATTATGCCGAGTGGCGCGTGGCGTCGAGGAGTTGACATGACAGAACGATGGTCACGGGGCCGACCGCGAACATACGACTACGAGCAGCGTAGGGAACTGGCCGAGCTGATTCGCGAACACGGTGCGCGCGGCGCTCAAGCCCGCGTCGATCACCCCATGGCCTTGGAAACATTGCTGAAAATCGCCCGCGAATTTCGCATCGAACTGAAACCGGGACGGCGACCGCGGCGTGCCGCCTGAGTCGGCCTCACCGGCAGAACACGGAAGGCAGATACGAATGACGGAAATTCTGACGCGGTCGCAACCTACTGAAGAGCAGGTTGCGACCGCAGAGGTGCCTGATTGCTACGCGTCTATTTCAGGCGACAGCACGGGCACTCGTAACAGGAGTCCGACGACTGCGGCTGAGTCAGACGAAGCCACGGATGTCTGGTCAAAGGGCTTGGAATGGCCGGCCGTGATCTGGCTGGGTACGGCGCATCTTGGTGCGCTCGCAGCGCCGTTCGTCTTCACTTGGTCCGGGCTTGCCGTGGCCATCGTGCTGAGCGCCGTTACGGCGAGCCTTGGCGTGTGCATCGGCTTTCATCGGCTGCTGACGCACGGCAGCTTCGAAACGTTTCCAGTTGTGAGGCGTGTTCTGGCCACACTCGGGATGCTGGCGGGAGAAGGCCCACCGATCATGTGGGTGGCGGCGCATCGCCGGCATCATCAGTTCAGCGATCAGGAAGGCGACCCGCATTCCCCTCGGGATGGAGCCTGGTGGAGCCACATCGTCTGGATGATGCCACGTCGGGGCTCGCAGTACTGGGCTGAGCAGTACCGGCGCTACGCACCAGATATGTTGAGAGACCCATACATGAAGTTTCTCGACCGGACCTGGATCTGGTGGCACATGGCAATGGGTGGCACACTGCTGACGACAGGCTATGCCCTGAGTGGTCTGTCTCTGGGATTGTCTCTGCTGGTGTACGGTCTGTTCGTGCGGGCGACCTATGTCTTTCATGTGACCTGGCTGGTGAACTCCGCCACTCACATGTGGGGGTATCGCAATTACGAGACGGACGACGACAGCCGCAATCTCTGGTGGGTAGCACTATTGGCCTACGGAGAAGGCTGGCACAACAACCATCACGCGCATCAGCGACTGGCACGACACGGTCATCGCTGGTGGGAAGTCGATGTGAACTTCGTCGTGATTCGCCTGATGGAACGCTGCGGGCTCGCATGGAACGTCATGGCCGATGTGCCAACGGATCGCGAACAGCATCAGGAAGTCACCACATAACGCCCGGCCGCATGAGCGGTCGATGACCTGCAAAAGAACTTTTTGGATTTCTAATCGGAATAGAAACATGGCACTTCGTGAAGAAATGGAATCGCAGGGGCAGTGGCTCTTTCGGTGGCGGAGCTATTTGCCTTTTGTGCTCCTGTCACTGGTACTCGCCGGGTTCACTGAACTCGCAGTGTCGGGCCACAGCCATCTGCAAAGCACCGGCTATTCCTATGAACTGGAGCTGTTCTTCGAGCTGGCGTGCCTGATGGTGTCCCTGAGCGGACTGGGGATTCGCATCGTGACAACGGGCTATGCGGCACCCGGAACGTCGGGGCGGAATACGCATCGGCAACGGGCGGATTCGCTCAACACGACCGGGATGTACTCCGTGACACGAAACCCGCTGTATCTCGGCAACTTTCTCAATGGCCTCGGGTTCAGCCTGTTCTGTGGCGTCTGGTGGGTGCCGGCGCTCTATGTCGCTGCGTTCTGGCTCTACTACGAACGCATCATTTATCGAGAAGAAGAGTATCTGCGCTCAAAGTTTGGTGATGAGTTTCTGAACTGGGCGAGTCGCACGCCGGCATTCTTTCCGGCATTGCAAAACCGGCTCTTGCCGGGGCGACGGTTTGACGTTCGGCGCGTCATTCGCAACGAGTATTCGACGCTGTTTTTGATCATCAGCATCTTCACGCTGTTCGACGGTCTGGAGAACCTGTTCATTGAAGGAGCCTTCCGCGTCGACCGCGTCTGGTCTGCACTGTTTGCTCTGGCTGCATGCGTCTGGCTCCTCGTCAAGACGATGAAGAAACGGACCAGATTCTTCAACCAGCAGGAGAGCGAGTGTCTGCAATCATCTGCATCGAGTGAGTCGACTCCTGGTGATCGGGCGGAGATTGATACAGGAGCCCCCCGGGCGATTGATATGAAGCCTTCAGCGCCACTGCTTTCGGCGGGAACGGTATGACCCTCACGATTAGAAAGGACTGTTACAGTGCAGATTGACATACTGAGCCTGTTTCCGTCGGTGTTCGGCAGCTATCTCAACGATACGCCATTTCACTTCGCTATCCGGCAGCACCTCGTTCACGTGAGGACTCACAACTTCTGTCAGTGGGTTGACACCTGTAATACGCTGACAGTTCCCAGCAGGACTCCCTCAGGGCGGACTATCGTGATTCGTCGCGAGCCGATCGAAGCATGCATTGGATCGCTCCGCACCCCCGACAAATCTACTCGCATCATTCTGCTTTCACCGCGCGGACGCAAAATCGATCAGACCTTAGTCCGAGGTCTGTCCCGGGTCGAACACCTAATTCTGATTTGCGGACGACTGGGAGGATTCGAGGAGGGCCTCGCCGAACACATCGGAGCCGAAGAACTGTCCGTCGGCGACTACGTCCTCAATTGTGGTGAGGTCGCCGCGATGGTTGTTCTGGACACGGTGATTCGACTGGTGCCCGGCGTTCTTGAGCAGCACACGCGAAGAGTCGATGACCGATGCGATGATATCTGATTTGTGTATGGAAAGATGAGTAGACAGTTGACTGAGACCACTCACAAATGGGCCTTCCGCCGACCCCGAACGATTCGCTTTCAGCTTCTGCTGGCCGTGAATCTGTCGCTGGGTCTGGCTTTCATCGGCCTGCTGATTCTTCGTTACGAACGGGAGATGAGTGACGAAGTCCGCGAGAAGCAGTCGAGTCTGAATGATGAAGCCATCGCGATTCACGCTGCCGTCCGCCATCTTTCGCACGATCACAACGCAAAAGCCGTGCAGAGCTACATCGACACAGTCTGCCGGCAAATGCGGCAGACCAGCTCGCCCGGCCACCGCATTGTCGTCCGCCTGAACGATGATCTGCTGCAGGCCCACGGGCACGGCGAGCCGACTGCCGAAGAGCGGCAGGACGTTAAGGGGACTGCTGCCGGAGGCGATCTCATGAGCGCGCTGGAGCAGCGCGGGCTCGTTTCCGGGAGCCACAACGGAGACGGCATTGGTGTCGTTGTGTCGGAAAGCCTGGTCAATATTCGTCGAGCGATCCGTCGCGATGTCCTGATGCAGCTCGTCGTGCTGGCGCTGCTCGGGCTGCTGGCCGCGGGCGTTGTCAGTGTCGTGCTGCTGAAGATTGTCAGCGCGCCGCTCGACCGGCTTCTTGTCACCGTCAAACAGATCGCGGCCGGTCAGTTGGGAGTCGAATCCCCTGCCTTCGGCAGTCGCGAGATGCAGCAGCTCTCGGCGGCCATCAATTCCATGAGTCACACGCTGCATGAGAACGATCGCGAACGCCGTTATCAGATGGAAAAGGCGCAGCAGATTCAGCAGCACCTGCTCCCGAACGGAGTTCAGATTCCCGGTCTGCAGACTGCACACGTCTTCGAGCCGGCGGACACGGTGGCGGGTGACTACTACGACTTTGTGCCACTGCCCGACGGATCGTGGCTGATCTGTGTGGCCGACGTCACTGGACACGGGGTTCCGGCGGCGATGGGCGCGGCCATGCTCAAATCACTGCTGATGGCTGCCACGGAACAGCCTCCGTTCGAACCGCAGTTCGTATTGGCGGAGATCAACCGTCGTTTCGCCACCACCGTGCTGCCAGGGAATTTCGCGTCGATGTTTCTCGGTCGCTGGCAGCCGGAATCGGGTGAACTGTCCTGGGCCAGTGCCGGGCATGAACCGGGCATTCTTCTGACGAGATCAGGACGACTCGACCAGTTGTCGAGTACCGGTCTGCTATTGGGAATCGATGCTGACGCCGCCTGGAAACAGCTCAGCGTGCAGTTAACGGATGGTGACCGCGTGCTGCTATTCAGTGACGGGGCCACTGAAACCCGCAGCCCGGACGGAGAACTCTTCGGACGCGAACAGCTCACGGCCAGGTTCTCGCAATGCGACAGCCTCACGCCACAGCAATCGCTGAAACGGATTGGAGAACAGCTCGATTTACACCGCTTCGAAGGACCATTGACGGACGACCTGACACTCGTAATTCTGCAATGCGGCGACTTTTCAGAAAGGACCGTTCCGGAGGCGAACGATGCTCGCACGACTGATGTGTCTGCTGCGTCCGCATCAATGGAGTGACTGGACCTGGGAGACCGACGATGGCTGCGTACGAACAAGTCACTGTATTCGCTGTGGAGAAGTGCGACATGAAATCCACCATGACTGGGGCGAATGGGATCATGAGAAGACTGGTGAATGTCAGCGTTCGCGAGCGTGTGGGCGTTGTGACGGGACGCAAACCACCAGGACGCACGATTTTGATGCGGCGACGTCACGCTGCCGTCGCTGCGGAGCGGTGGGGCGTGGCGGATACAGCTCGGACAACGCGTCGGACTGAGCAAAACAGTGACATGAATCTCACGCTCTGGCATCGGCACGACATGAGAAAGGTGACATCATGAATACTTCCACAACGAAGCACGAGCCGCTCAACCGGCGCTGGCTCGTGACCCTGACCGTCTGCTGTCTTGCGGCTGCCTGCGCCGGTGCCGGCATCATGTATCTCGTCGACTCATCGAGCGCCTCACCCGGCGGAACTGTCTCACAGGGCGATGCTGACCACGAAGAGGAAGGAGATCACGGCGGTGAAAGCGAATCGACCGTCGTGGCCCTGCCGAAATCCAAATGGGAGGCTGCGGGGATTCGCATTAAGGAAGTCAGCCGTGGCTCGCTGGCACAGAACACATGGGTCACGGGCAAGGTGACGCTCAACGAGGACCGGGTCGCCCACATCTACTCGCTGGTGGACGGTCGAGTGCATGAGGTGCCGGTCCAGTTCGGTGACGATGTTAAGAAAGATCAACCGCTGGCAGTCATCGACAGCCGCGAAGTGGGAACAGCCAAGCTGGACCTGCATCGCAGTCGACTGAATGCCGAGGTCGCTCAGGTCAATCACGACTGGCAGCAGAGCGTCAGCACGAACACGCTGGAACTGATCGCCTCGCTTTCCCAGGGAGCTGTCATCACCGAGATCGATGCGGAGTTTCGAGACAAGCCGATGGGAGATTATCGCGGTCAGTTGCTGACGGCGTTCGCCAGCCTGCACAAGTCGCGTGCTGATTTCGAACGCCTGAAACCACTGGCCGAAAAGGGAGTCACGGCGGGCAAGGATGTTCTGGCAGCTCAGGCGGCGTTCGAGGCTGACGGGGCGACGTTCCGGTCGCTGCTCGAACAGTTGAAGTTCGAAGCGCCGCGTGAAGCACTGCTCGCCGAACAGACGTTGCGGCAGACTCAGCAGGCCGTCGCCGTCGCGAAAGCGCAGCTCTTCATCCTGGGTTACCACGAAGACGATCTGGTAAAGATTGATCCTGAGGCGGAAGGCGAAAACATTTCTCACTATGAACTCCGCGCGCCGTTCGACGGGACAGTGCTGTCGAAAAACGTCGTGCTCGCGGAACGAGTCGGCCCCGATACCGAGATGTTTCAGATTGCGGACCTGTCCAGCGTGTGGATACAGGCCGACCTCTACCAGAAAGACCTGCCGAAACTCAGTCAGCTTGGCGACACACTGCATTTTCGGGCGCCGCTGCTGACGGACATCGACGACGGCCACACACACGAGGCCCGCATCTTTTACAAAGGCGACGTCCTTGATGAGCAGACTCGAACCATGCGGCTGCGGGCCGTGCTGGACAACCCGAAGCGGCATCTGAAACCGGGCATGTTCGTCGAAGTGCAGTTGCCGGGCGACACCATCAGTGATGTGCTCGTCATCGCTGCATCAGCCGTGCAGTCCGCGGAAAATGAGACGTTCGTCTTTGTGCATAAAGCAGGAGACGAGTTCGAGCGGCGCAAGGTCACGCTCGGAGCCACCAGCAATGGCACGGTGCAGATTCGCACGGGTCTCAATCCGGGAGAGAAGGTCGTCGTTGACGGCGGTTTCTCGCTGAAATCGGAGTTAATGAAGGGACAGATTTCGCATGGACATTAGAGAAAGGGCCAGAGCTGAGAGTGGTCGGAGTTCACAGGCAGGGATGGAAACAGAGGGCGTCAGTAGCAGCAGGATTGGGTTCTCCTTCTGCTTCTGTTCTGTTCGCCCCGCCTTCGAACTTCTCAGCTCTGAGCCCTCAACTCTGAAGACTGGACTCAACCATGATTAACAAAATCATCGACATTTCTCTCAACAACCGCTTCGTCGTCCTGCTGCTGGTCATCCTGCTGGTCGCTGGCGGGGTGATGGCGATGGTGAAACTGCCGGTTGATGCCGTGCCCGATCTGACCAACGTGCAGGTTCAGGTACTGACGACGTCTCCGTCGCTTGGTCCGGTCGAAATGGAACAGTTCATCACGTTTCCCGTCGAGACGGCGATGAGCGGCATTCCGCGTGTCGAAGAGATTCGCAGCGTGACGCGCTTCGGACTCTCGAACGTGACGGTCGTCTTCGAAGAAGGCACCGATATCTACTGGGCGCGACAACTGGTGAGTGAGCGACTGGTCGACGCACGGGCCGAGATTCCGCCTGAGCTGGGCTCGCCAACAATGGGTCCCATCGCGACGGGAATGGGTGAGATTTACCAGTTCGAAGTCCGGGCGAAACCGGGCTACGACTACAGTCTGCAGGACCTGCGCACCATTCTCGACTGGGACATCGCGTTTCAATTACGGAGTGTTCCGGGAGTCATTGAGGTCAACTCGTTTGGCGGTGAGTTGAAGACGTACGAGGTGCAGATCAATCCGAACTCGCTGCTCAATTACGGCGTGTCACTCAGCGACCTGTTCGACGCGATCCAGCGGAACAACTCGAACGCCGGTGGCGGCTATATCGTCCGACACGAGGAGCAGCAGCTCATCCGCGGCCAGGGACTGGTTCAGTCACTCGACGACATTGCAAACATTGTGCTTGATGCGCGAGAGGACGGCACGCCGGTTTACGTGCGCGACGTTGGTGAAGTTCGCTTTGCTCCGATGCTGCGACAGGGGTACGTCACTCGCGATGGCCGGGGCGAGGCGGTCGTCGGCATCGTCATGATGCTGATTGGCGAGAACTCCCGCGTCGTCGTCGACCGGGTGAAGCAACGAGTCGCTGAGATCGAGAAATCGCTGCCTGAGGGCGTCTACGTCGAGGCATTCTATGACCGCACCGATCTCGTTCGACGCGCGATCGCTACCGTCGAGGAAAACATCAGCGGCGGAGCGATCCTGGTCATCATCATGCTGTTTCTACTGGTCGGCGATTTGCGGGCCGGACTGATCGTGGCCTCGGCGATTCCACTGTCGGCGTTGTTCACGTTCATCGCCATGAAAGTGTTTAACGTCTCGGCGAATCTGATGAGTCTCGGCGCTCTGGACTTCGGCATCATCGTGGACGGCGCGGTCGTGATGGTCGAAAACGCGATTCGCCATACCACTCAGGCCAAACGGAACAATCCCGATCTGAAGCGCGCCGGACTCGATGTCTTTCGCGCGGCCGGACACGAAGTCGCACGGCCGATCCTGTTTGCCGGGTCGATCGTGATCATCGTGTTCCTGCCGATCCTCACGCTGCAGGGGATCGAAGGCAAAATGTTCGGCCCGATGGCGTTCTCCTTCATGTCGGCTCTGGTCGGAGCCCTGATTCTGGCACTGACAGTCATCCCCGTCATGGTGTCGCTGTTTCTGGCCCGCAAGTTCAGTGAGAAGGATGCGCTGCTGATCCGCTGGTGCAAAAAGGGGTACGAACCCCTGCTGCGACGCGCGATTGCGCACCCTGTCGGTGTCTTCACAGGTGCTCTGGTGGCGTTCGGTATCAGCGTGCTGATCGCCAGCGGTTTCGGAGCCGAGTTCGTGCCGAAACTGGATGAAGGCGACATGGCCGTCCAGGCGATTCGTTTGCCGAGCGTCTCGCTGGAACGTTCGATCGAAATGACAACTTCGATCGAGAAGCAGTTAGTGGAAAACTTTCCGGACGAGGTGGCCTCGGTGATCTCGAAGACGGGTCGCCCGGAAATCGCAACCGACCCGATGGGTGTCGAAGCCAGCGACATCTTTGTGATCCTCAAACCGTCCGACGGCTGGAGATTCAACAGCAAGCAGGAACTGATTGACGCCATCAAGGAGAAACTCGACGAGACGATTCCCGGCAACAATTTCAGTTTCACGCAACCGATTGAACTACGGGTGCAGGAGCTGATTTCCGGCGTCCGCAGCGATATCGGAATCAGCCTGTATGGAGATGACCTTGAGAAACTCAAGGACTTCGGTAATCAGATCGCCGCCGTCGTCGGGCAGGTGCCGGGCGCGGCCGATGTGCAGGCCGAACAGACCGGGGGCCTGCCTTACGTCCAGGTAGTGATCCGTCGTGATCAGATTGCGCGGTACGGCATCAACGCCGCGGATGTCCTGGATGCGGTTTCTACAATTGGTGGCCGCGAGGTCGGGCAGGTGTTTGAAGGGCAGCGGCGCTTTCCACTACAGGTTCGACTCGCACCGCGTTACCGGGAAGACGTCGAGACTCTGAAGCAGCTCCGCATCGCCGACCCGACTGGTCGACAGATTCCGCTCGAACAACTCGCCGATATCACCGTCGGGCCCGGAGTTGCTCAGATCAGTCGCGACCAGATTCGCCGGCGGTTTCTGGTGCAGGTCAACGTTCGCGGTCGCGATCTGGCGGGTTTCGTGGCCGCCGCACAGAAAGCAGTGGACACTCAGGTCGATCTTCCGCCGGGTTACCGAGTCGAATGGGGTGGTCAGTTCAAGAACCTGCAGGACGCGACCGGACGATTGCTGATCGCCGTTCCGCTGGCGTTGTTCCTGATCGTGTCGCTGCTCTACATCACGTTCAACTCGGGCAAGCTGGCGGCGTTGATCTTTTTGAACGTGCCCATCGCCACGACCGGCGGCATCCTCGCGCTGTGGGTGCGCGACATGCCGTTTTCCATTTCTGCCGGCGTCGGCTTCATCGCCCTGTTCGGCATCGCCGTGATGAACGGCGTCGTGCTGATCGAACACGTCCGCCACCTGCGGCATTCGGGGCAAAGCGTGCAGGAGGCAGTGTATCAAGGCGCCATCGATCGCCTGCGTCCCGTTCTGATGACCGCCACGACAGACGCGCTGGGCTTCATCCCAATGGCTCTTTCCACCAGTTCGGGAGCGGAAGTGCAGCGACCACTGGCCACGGTCGTCATCGGAGGCGTTCTGACATCAAGCCTCCTGACGCTCATCGTCCTGCCCGCCATCTACCACTGGTTCGAACCGCAGGAGGAGTCCGATGCCGAAACTGAATGATAGTGCGCGATTGTGTTTCGGTATGGCGGTTGCCGGGCTGTTGGTCGGCGTGCCGGGAGCGATCGTCAATGTGTTTGCACCACAGACAACGACACTCGATGCCTTGCTCGTTGTGGCCGTTTTCTACGGCGCGATGGGTGGGAGAGAACTGCTCACTGGTTCCTCGGCGATCACGACTGATCGTCTCAGCGACCATCCCGGCAGGGAATGTGAAGCGATCGAGGACGAGGTCCGTCGCACAGTCGAAACCGGCACATTGAAGCGAGCCGCCTGAATCGAGAATGGACTTGAACCGGTGATGCATGACCAGGCGAACAAAGCGAAAGAAGAACCGGCGGCCCGAAACATCGAGTCAGAAACGTCTGACAACGGCGCAGCGGTGGAAATGGTGCATCCTGTTCGTTCTGGCCTACGGAGCCCTGTTGACCCCCTACATCGCAGACGTGATCAAGTATCCGAACGTCGCCGGCGCCATCGTACTGACCGTGATCGCGGGCGGCGGAATATTCGTGTTCGTCGTCGCGCTGAAGCATCACTGAGTACCAGCCATTCAACTCTCCCGAGTGTTCGCGTCGCGGCACACTGTCCGGGAGTTGCGTGGCAGGTGGTTTGCACTGCCTTATTCGTTCTCCTGCTGCTTGTGCCATTGCCAGGTGTTGCACAGACCGCTGCGGAGACACTCCCGGAGGCAGGACCTGCGACAACGCTGCCCGCCGAAGCTCATTCCGAAACCGGCCACGAGATTCCGTTCGCTCCGGTCCTGCTTGAGCTGGCTGTCATCATCGGGGTGGCGATGGTGGGACGCTGGCTGGCAGAACGATATCGCCAGTCAGCGGTTCTGGGTGAACTGTTAATCGGCGTCGTAGCTGGCAACGTTGGCCTGTGGCTGGGAATCCCACTGTTTGTCATGGTCATGCATCTGGGCGAGGCCATGCCACTGTTCGCTGAAGTGTGGCTCACCGGTCAGTCGGTGTCCGACGCCGCAAAGGGTGTCTTCACTGCTGAAGAACTCTCCGCGGGTGGCACAGCCGGGCAAATGATCGGAATCATGACGGGAGCCGATGGGCCACAGCGTGTGGCGATGGGATTCGCCCTGTGGCTGTTTTCTGAACTCGGTGTCATTCTACTGCTGTTAATGGTCGGCCTGGAGACTCAGATTGAGGAAATGATGCGCGTTGGTGGCCGCGCGTTCTGCGTGGCAGTGGTCGGTGTTGTCACGCCGTTCGCGATGGGCATGGTGATTGCGAGCTGGCTGATGCCTGACGCGGGCCAGCCCGTTCATTTGTTTCTTGCAGCGACTTTGTGTGCCACCAGCGTTGGCATTACGGCGCGCGTGTTTCGCGATCTGGGAAAAATGCAGACGCGGGAAGCCCGAGTGATTCTCGGCGCGGCAGTCATTGATGACGTGCTCGGCCTGATCCTGCTGGCGGTCGTGGTTGGTGTCGCCTCCAGCGGGAACATTGAGGCATTGGAAATTGGCCGGATCTCACTGCTGTCGTGCCTCTTTCTGGGATCCGTCCTGCTGTTCGGCAACCGGCTGATCCGACGACTGCTGCCCTTTGTGGCCGCTCTGGAACGAAACCATATCAAGCTGTTGTTTCCACTCGGGCTGGCCTTCCTGATGGCATGGGTGGCCAGTGTGATCGAACTGGCTCCGATCGTGGGAGCCTTTGCCGCCGGGCTGATCCTGAGCGAAGAGCAGTTTGCCCGAGTCGCACCGGAGTCAACGATGGAACATCTCGTTGCTCCACTGGAACGCATCTTCGCGCCGGTTTTCTTTGTGCTGATGGGCATGCAGGTCAACCTGCAGTCCTTCCTGGACCTGACGACTCTGTGGCTGGCGTTGATTTTCACCATCGTGGCGATTGCTGGAAAACTCGCTTGCGGGCTGGCCGCCGGACGTGGCGTTGACCGCTGGACGATTGGCTGGGGGATGGTTCCTCGAGGTGAAGTCGGGCTGATTTTCGCGAGCGTTGGCAAAGGGCTTGGAGTCATCAGCGGCCCTGTCTTTTCCGCCATCGTGGTTATGGTGATCGTCACTACACTGGTCACGCCGATTGCCTTGAAATCAGTTCTGAACGGTGATCGAGATCGAGGGAGCAGGACGCAGCTCCGGCAAACGTCTTCGAATCCAAAGGAGTCCTGATGGCAGACAGCAACGACAACTCATCTGGCTCCCTGCCATCAGATCTGCTGGCGGGCGTGGTCGTCTTTTTCGTCGCCATCCCGTTGTGTCTGGGAGTGGCTCTGGCGTCCGGGGCGCCGCTGTTCTCCGGACTGCTGGCTGGAATCATCGGCGGCATCCTTGTCGGTATCCTTAGTGGCTCGCATACCAGTGTCAGTGGACCTGCTGCAGGACTCACCGCCGTTGTTGCCGGACAGATCGCAACGCTTGGTTCCTTTGAAGCATTCTTACTGGCGGTGTTGGTCGCCGGAGTGATTCAGATTGCGCTCGGTCTTTCCAGACTGGGCTCGCTGTCCGCGTTTTTTCCATCCAGCGTCATCAAGGGACTGCTCTCGGCGATCGGTGTCATCCTCATCCTGAAACAGATTCCGCACCTGCTGGGGCACGACGCCGACCCCGAAGGTGACATGTCTTTTCGGCAACCCGACAATCAGAACACTCTTTCTGAACTGGTTGAAATGTTCAACCATGTGCATCCTGGAGCCCTGCTCGTGGGATTTGTCTGTCTTGCGACACTCATCGTATGGCAGCGATGGAAACCACTGCGGCGTTCGAGCGTCCCGGCGCCACTGGTCGTCGTCGTTGTCGGGATTGCGCTGAGTGAACTGCTTCAGCGGGCAGGTGGAACCTGGATCGTCCAGAAGTCGCAGCTCGTCCAGGTTCCGGTCGCCAGTAGTTTAGCCGGGATCCTTGATTTCCTGACTCTGCCGGATTTCACGCACTGGTCGAATCCAGCAATCTATTCAGCAGCAATCACCATCGCTGTCGTCGCGTCACTGGAAACGTTGTTGAACCTCGAAGCTGTCGACAAGCTTGATCGTCAGCAGCGGCACTCTTCTCCCAACCGCGAGCTTGTAGCTCAGGGGATTGGTAATGTCGCAGCCGGGCTGGTCGGCGCAATTCCTGTGACGTCGGTGATTGTTCGCAGTTCAGTGAACGTCGATACCGGCGGTCGAACGCGACTGGCGACAATCTTTCACGGCGTACTCCTGCTGATCAGCGTGTCGCTGTTTCCAGACTGGTTGAACATGATCCCATTGTCGTGCCTGGCAGCGATCCTGATGGTGACAGGCTTCAAGCTGGTCAGTCCGCGAATTGTCCGTCGGATGTGGCACGGAGGCCGCTATCAGTTCATTCCGTTTACCGCAACGGTCTTTGCGATCGTGTTAACCGATCTGCTGACGGGAGTTCTGCTCGGTCTCGCGGTAAGTACCAGCTTTATTCTCCACAATAACATTCGCCGTCCGGTCCGACGATTCGTTGAACAGCATCTCGGGGGAGATGTACTTCATGTGCAGCTTGCCAGCCAGGTCAGTTTCCTGAACAGGGCGGCGCTGATTCGAGTGTTCGACTCGATTCAACGCGGGGGAAAGATACTCCTCGATGCGTCGGGATCATCCTACGTGGATCCCGATCTTCTTGATCTGATCCGTGACTTCAGAGATGTCACAGGACCGGCGCGTGGAATTGAAGTGAGTCTTGCCGGCTTTCGGTCGAAATACCAATTGCATGACCAGATACAGTACGTCGATTATTCCACACGCGATTTGCAGGCCGCCATCTCTCCAGATCAGGTGCTGAAGATACTGCAGGACGGGCACGGCCGGTTTCGATCGGGACAACGATTGACGCGAGACCTGGGACGTCAGGTCGCCGCCACTGCGGAGGCTCAACACCCGCTCGCTGTGGTATTGAGCTGTATTGATTCACGGACGCCCGCAGAACTGATCTTTGATCTGGGAGTGGGTGACGTATTCAGCGTCCGGGTTGCCGGCAACGTGCTGAGTCGCAACGTAATCGGCAGTATCGAATACAGCTGCGCTGTCGCTGGAGCCAAGCTGATTCTGGTCATGGGACACACGCGGTGTGGCGCGGTCACGGCGGCGGTGGAGCTTTGCTGCAGGCCCGATCAGTCGTCGATGGCGGGCGAGTGCGCCCATCTGGACCAGATCGTCGCCGGAATCCAGCAGTCGATCGATCATGCGCGGTGCGCCACCGCCGACAGATCCTCTGAGGTGGAACTGCGATCGTTTATTGATGACGTCTCCCGTCGAAATGTACTACGGGTTGTTCAACAGTTGCGCGAAGACAGTCGAACTCTAAACCGCCTTGTGGAGCACGGCAGGATCATGATTGTCGGTGCCATGTATAACGTGGCGACGGGAGAAATCGAATTTCTGCAAGACCTTCAAGGCAGCTCAATCAGTTAATCCAGCCCTGCGAACGGTACGTGCCGTTTGCAGGGCCACACGAAAGTCGATCAACGAACTGGCGCTGACTCGCCAACACGTCCTGTCACGTGTGCAGAAGACTGGAACAGGCACCGCCGATCCGGGCATTGACAACAGAGAGCAGAATGGACTGGCAACTTGAACTGATGTTCGCGGTAAGGGCACTCGTTGCAGCCGCTCTGGGTGGATTTATCGGCTGGGAGCGCGAGTGGCATGGGCGGGAAGCCGGAATCCGGACCTACGCCTCGGTCGCTCTTGGTTCCTGTGTCTTCGCTCTCATTTCGTCGCACATTCCAGACGCAGAACCATCCCGTCTGGCCGCCAACATCGTAACCGGCGTCGGATTCCTGGGTGCCGGAATCATTCTGCGAGACCGCGGCCGAACGGTCGGGCTGACAACGGCGGCCACCGTCTGGGCGACCGCGGCGGTGGGGACTGCCGTTGGATTTGGCATGTATCCCCTGGCTTGCCTGACCGCCGTGATTGTGTTCGGAGTTCTCGCGGCACATCACTTGCCCGGCTGGAACAGGCTGTCCCGCAACCGTTCGGAAGTTTCCCGCGACAACGACGCTACAACACCTCCGAAAGAGTAACAACGACATGGTCGAGAAAACGAAACTTGAAATTCGCCTGCTGTTGCCGGACGTGCTGGACGCGCGCGACGCTTGTGTCAAGCGGCTCGCCGATCTGCTGGAAGCGAAAGACGGCATCGACGCGGCACATGCGTTGGAAACGGAAGGCGACCGGCCGGACCAGATCTGTGTCCATTACGAAGCCGACCGGCTGTCAATCGGCGAAGTCCGCGAGTTGGCCAAGCGGGCCGGCGCGCAGCTTCACGAGCGATTCGGGCATCTGCTGTTGCGGGCTGAGCCGATGCACGCCCGCCGCGCCCGAACGGTGACGGCTCACGCAGAGCGAATCGCCGGTGTTCTTGAAGCAGCAGCCTCTCCCGATGGCGTTTTGCGTATCGAGTTTGATCGCGAGGAAACCGACGAAGAAGCGATCGGCGTTGCATTGCGAAACAGCGGCGTTCGCGAGATCGAAGGAAGTCGCTCGAAAGCAGAAGCCGATGAAGAAACGCCCGAGGAAGAACACGACCATAAACACGGCGGCTTGTTCGGCGAAAAGACGGAGTTGATCTTCGCGATCTCCTGCGGCGGACTGCTGCTGACCGGCTGGCTGCTGTCCGTGTTGACTGGCGTCACGCCGTGGGTTCCGCAGGGCATGTACATCGCAGCGTACTGCTTCGGTGGTTTTTTCACGGTTCGTGAAGCCATCGAAAACATCCGTGCGAAACGTTTTGAGATCGACTTCCTGATGCTGGTCGCGGCGGCAGGGGCGGCTTCGTTGGGTGAGTGGGCTGAAGGAGCGCTGCTGCTGTTTCTCTTCAGTCTCGGGCATTCACTCGAACACTACGCGATGGGCCGGGCTCGCCGGGCCATCGAGGCGCTGGCCGAACTCGCCCCGCAGACGGCACGCGTCAGACGCGACGGCGAGATTCAGGACGTCTCTGTTGAGGACCTGCGGGTTGGCGAAGTCGTCATCGTCAAACCGAACGAACGAATCTCAGCCGACGGTTTTGTCGTCGCCGGTGAAAGCAGCGTCAATCAGGCTCCGATCACCGGAGAAAGCGTCCCGGTCGACAAACGCCCGGTCGACGATGCCGAGCTGGCTGCTCAGCAACCGGAGCGACTTCCGGCTGAGCATCGTGTGTTTGCCGGGACGATCAACGACAGTGGCGCTCTGGAAATTCAGGTCACAAAGACAGCCGCCGACAACACGCTCGCCCGAGTCGTTCAGCTGGTCAGTGAAGCCGAGACGCGAACGTCACCAACTCAGCAGTTCACGTCCAGGTTCGAGCGAGTCTTCGTCCCGGCCGTGCTGGCACTGGTGGTCGTGCTGCTGTTTGCGCCGCTGTTTCTTGACGAAGCCTTCAGCCAGTCGTTCTACCGTGCGATGGCCGTCCTTGTCGCGGCGAGCCCCTGCGCGCTTGCGATCGCCACGCCGAGTGCCGTGCTCAGCGGCGTCGCGCGAGCGGCTCGCGGCGGTGTCCTCGTCAAGGGAGGCGGACCGCTGGAAACGCTGGGGCGCCTTGAAGCGGTCGCGTTCGACAAGACTGGCACTCTGACCGAAGGCCGGCCGCAGTTGACGGATGTCGTGACTGCTGAAGGGACCCCGCCAGACGAACTTCTGCGGGTGGCCGTCGCTGTCGAAGAGTTGAGCGACCATCCACTGGCCGCGGCAGTCGTCCGTGATGGCCGCGAACGATTGAGTGACATCGCAGTGCCTGAAGCCTCAGACCTGCAAAGCATCACCGGCCGCGGCCTGCGCGCGACCATCGACGGGCAGCCGGTCTTTGTCGGCAAGGCCGCCCTGTTCTCGGAGATCGATGGCGTTCCGTTGACTGAAGAAGTTCGAAGCCGAATTGATCAACTGGAGCAGGACGGTCGCACGACAATGATCGTGCGTTTCGGCGATCGCTATCTCGGTGTTCTGGGACTGATGGATACGCCGCGTGACGCCGCAAAGAGCGTCATCAGCCGGCTGCGTGATCTTGGCATCCGTCGCATGATCATGATTTCCGGCGACAACCAGCGTGTCGCAGATGCCGTCGCGTCTGCGGTCGGATTAGACGAGGCACGTGGCGATCTGATGCCCGACGACAAGGTCGACGCAATCAGGCAGCTCCGGCAAGAGGGTGGCGTGGCGATGGTGGGTGATGGAGTCAACGACGCTCCCGCCATGGCAAACGCGTCAGTCGGAATCGCGATGGGAGCGGCCGGTTCCGACGTCGCTCTGGAAACGGCCGACGTTGCGCTGATGGCCGACGACCTGAATCACCTCCCGCTCGCGATCGGCCTGAGCCGTCAGACCAGCCGCATCATTCGCCAGAACCTGTGGTTCAGCCTGGGCATGGTCGCGTTTCTGATTCCGGCCACGCTGTCCGGTCTGCAGATGGGCCCGGCCGTCATGCTGCACGAGGGCTCGACACTGCTGGTCGTGTTCAATGCCTTGCGTCTGCTGCGCTATGAAGCGAATTCCGACGCGGACCTCGCTTGAGTACTGCCATCGACTGACGGAGTCATGTGATGAGGGAAACGCGAGCTGATCAACGAAAACAGCCCGCCTTGATGAAGGTGGGCTGTCGGCAACTTTCAGGTGACTGTCAAGCGACGTTGTTCTCGATCAGTGGCCCAGTCGCAGTGAGAATCCTCGCGTGGAAATGCTCAGTCCATGATCGTTGTATGCCGGGCGGGAGTATCCGTAGTTCTGGGAGTTGCCATGACCCGGCGTCACCGTTCGAAAACTTCGATTGGAGTGACGGTTTTGTGGCACGACATTTGTCCGGTACTGCGGCTGGTAGTATTGCTGTGACTGAAACCGCGGCTGGCACTGCTGTGTTCGCAAGCCGCGTGTCTCGCGAACGGGTTGGTAAGTGGGTGCAAGGGTTCGGTAAGTCGGGGCGTTTCTCGTGGCGGAACGGTGCGCCTGTAAATCGTCCTGTTCCTGGTGCTGCAGCGTGCTTCTCAGTCGGTCCATCTGAGAATGGTCCAGGCCGAGGCTGCGAGCGATCTGGTACGTCTGCTGACGGTCGGCATTCCGGTGGGCCAGATCGGCGTGGGTGGGACTCGCCGGAGGATCGAAAGCCGATGCTGAGTTGACAGTGATCAGAGCGAAGGTTCCAACGGCGACGATGGCGAATGCTGTACGTTTCATGGCTCAATTCCTTTTCCAAGTGACGAGTAAGTTTGAGTCAGCGTTCTGGCATACCGAAAAGGCACAGTTCGTGCCACGAGATTTGAATTTACCGTAACCTGATTTGTATCCGTGTGTTATGGAAATACCGACCCGACCGAATGGCGTATTGTGTGTCGTCAGTATGATTTACATAAGAGTCTCAGTGACGTCACCCTCATGCCATTCTGAATCATTTCGAGAAATCTGGCGGACAACGGGTGAGACAGAAGGAAACAGAGAGAACAGAGCTGTCTCCGTTTCCTCTGTTTCCTTCTGTTCAGACTGTCGCCCGCGCTGTGCGCAGACGGTCGTCACGGATGTCCGGAGCGGGAAAGGCTGAGAATTCGCGTCATGGAAACTCCACCCGTCCTGACAACTGCCTCGCCTGCGGGCGGCGTGCCGAATCCGTCGGGCTCACGACTTGTCTATGCGATCTTTCTGCTCTCGGGCACTGCGGCTCTGATTTATGAGATTTCATGGTCGCGTCAGATCGGGCTGCTGTTCGGTCATACGGCTCAGGCGGCGGCGGTCGTTCTGTGGGCTTACTTCACGGGGCTGGGACTTGGATACGCCGTTGGTGGGCGAGTGGCCCGTCGAGTCAATCCTCTGAAGGCCTACGCGATTGCTGAGTGTCTTGCCGCTGTCTGGGCGTGCCTGTTACCGAATCTCCTCGCGACTCTCGAATCGTCGAGTGGCCTGTCGTTGATGATGAGCGACTCGGCGCTGATTCAGTCGCTGCTCCGGGGAGCGTTCTGTCTGTTTCTGTTGCTGCCGGCGACGACGGCCCTGGGGGCAACGCTGCCGTTCATGGCTGAGTTTCTTGCTCGCTCCAACTCTCCGCAAAGCAACCGGATATTCGTTGCTTATGGGATGAACACTTTGGGAGCGTTTGTGGGTGTGGCCTCCACCACGATGTTTCTGCTGGTCACCGTGGGAGTTCGCAGCAGCAGTTATCTGGCCGCAGGACTCTCCGGCTTATGCGCAGCCGCAGCCTGGCTGGCTGCGTCGAGAGGCAGGAGTCACGTTGCAGCACCCGAAGTTGAGAGCCCGGAGTCGCCCGACGGTGACGCTCTGGCCCTGCAGTCTCGTGACCCTCAACTCTCGGCTCTCAATTCACTGCACTGGAATCTGTTTGCCGCTTTGGCTGGCTTCGGAACACTTGCGCTGGAAGTCCTCTATACGAGGTTGTTCTCGCTGGTCTTTCACAACAGCACGTACACATTCGGAGCCGTGGTGGCGGCGTTTCTACTCGCCCTGGCACTCGGATCGTTTGTGGCGGCACTACTGCTGAGTCGGTTTCGACCGGAAACGATTCTGGCAACATGCTCGGGACTCGGAGCGATCGCGGTCGCTGTGTCGGTCTATGTGTTTCTTCGCGTCACTCGACTGGAGTACTTCGACGCTGGACGCAGTTTTGCCGTCTACTTCACGAGTGCATTTGGCCTGGTACTGCTCGTCGTCCTGCCGCCAGTCGCGTTGTTGGGAGTCATTCTGCCGAGCATCTGGAAAGGCGCGGTTGGCCGGCACGGCATCGCCGGACGAACCGTCGGCCAATTGACGACAGTCAACACCCTGGCCGCTGCTGGCGGAGCTGTTTCTGCCAGTTTCGTCTTGCTGCCAACGCTCGGATTGTGGGCCTCGTTCGGTCTGATCGTTTTCATCTTCGCGCTGATTGCCGGAAGCCTGCAGTTACATGAGCGACGTACGGGGACGGCTCTGCTGGCTGGACTGACATCGCTGATCGCCATCTTCCTGCTGGGAACAGAGCCCGGCCCCGACGACTGGCTGCTCGCCAACACTGACGAGCAGATCGTTCGTCGATGGCATTCCGCTTACGGCTGGATCGATGTCGTGCGCGTGCAGCCGGACAACACACTCAAAGTCCGTCAGAACCTGCACTACCGATTTGGCGCGACGGGCTTGAAAGCCGCACGCGAGTATCGACAGGCACATTTGCCGTTGCTCCTGCATCCGCAGCCACGTGAGGTGGCCTTCCTGGGCCTGGGCACGGGGCTCACGGCAGCCGGAGCGCTTCCGCATCCAGAAGTGGAGCAGATCACGATCGTCGAGCTGATCCCCGAGGTCGTCGATGCCGCACGTCTGCTGGGCGAGCACAACTTCGGCCTCGTCGATCGGCCTGAAGTCGACATTCTGATTGACGACGCTCGCCACGCACTGCTGGCCTCAACGAAGCGATTCGATGTAATCGTCTCCGACCTCTTCGTGCCGTGGGAAAGCGAAACGGGCTACCTCTACACCGTCTCGCACTACAGCGTGGCCCAACGACGATTGCGCGAAGGCGGTCTGTTCTGTCAGTGGCTGCCACTGTATCAGCTCGGAGCTGGCGAGTTCGAGCTGATCGCCGACAGCTTCGCGACGGTCTTCCCGCACACGACAATCTGGTGGGGACAACTGCAATCCCGCCGTCCAATCGTGGCATTGATCGGCACGGAAGAGCCGATCGAAATGAACGCTCAGATAATCAACGGCCGACTCGACCATCTCGGAAAGTCGGCTCTCGCTCGCGACGACGAAATCCGGACGGCTCAACATCTGTATGAGAGACTGGCGGGTCGATGGCTGCCTCGGAATCCGGATCGGCTCAACACCGACGAACATCCACGCGTCGAATTCCTGACGCCGCTGTCACACCGGAACCGCCGGCTTCTTCAGGATCGTGCGCTGGAACTCTTCTACGATTCAGTGCTGGCCCCGCTGCCTGAGTCAGAAATCCGGTTTACTCCGGACTCGCCGGGTGATGCTGTTCGTCGCCGTGCTCTGCAGCGATTGATCCTGTTCGGCGACAACAGGTCGAATCGCACATGACTGGCGCGCGGCATCGGCTTCACGAATTCCACTGCAGAACACTGAAGGAGCAGAGCAAGTGTACTTCCTCTGCTCCCCCGTGTTGGCCTGCATTCCAGATGGACTCATTTGACCGCAGCCGGCGTCCAGAGCGGAGCCTGGTTCGGTAGTGGCTGGCGACTCGACAAGCCCAGCTACCTCTTCGGCCGCTGGTCCTCTGGAGTCAGACGGAAGGTCAGCACCATGTCCGGATCGATCAGCCATTCTTCGCCTTGCGATTTTGAAAACAGCAACAGTTCCTTGCCCGTCACATCGACGAGGCCCTTGAACCGAACGCCCTTCAGAGACGGCTTCGAGGTCATAACCTCTGTCACGTCGAAGAAGATATCGACTGGACCGCTCATCGTTTTTCGCAGCTCGGCGGTTCGCTGCGCATGATCGGTGTGCAGATCAGTAGCGGGTCTGTGGACGTCTGCTTGAGCAAACGCACTGGTGGTTGTCCCTGCGTCCGGAATCAGGAGTCCGGCGGCGAGGCCTGTGCCAAGCAACGCAATGGAAAGAGCGGTCATTCTGAATCTTGAAGTGCGTGTCGTCATCATGAGTGTTCTCCAGTGTGTGGATGATCCGGTGATGCTTCACCGTTCGTAACGGGTTCGTGACTCTTAATTGGGAAAGTTCTGGACTAACGTGGCGGTTTGTCACCGGCTCGAAGCTCTTCGAGCGTGAGTTTTCCGTCACTGTTGGAATCAAGTTCGCGAAAGCGCATCGATGTGGGACTGCCCGCAACCTCTTTGGCGGACAGGTAGCCGTCGCCATCCTTGTCGTAGTTCTTGAAAACTTCTTCCGGACTGCCGTGTTTGATGCCAGCCGCCTTGTCTTTCGCATCGTGGGCGGCTCGGAGATCCTTGACCGCTTCCGCTTGCTTTTGTCGATGCTCTGCCTCGTGTTTCTGCTGAACCTGAGACAATTGACGTTTTCTCGCAAGATCCTCGGCACGCTGTTTTGCCAGTGCCTGCTGTCGCTGCAGCATCAGCTTCTGGTAGTTGAGCATCTGTTGCTGCCGGGCCCGGATAGCCTGCTGGTAGCGTGCGCTGGCACTTGATCGAGAACGGCTGCTCCGGTAACGCCGGGCTGCCTGTGCTTCCACGGCAGTCGAGAGAACTGCTGAAGTAATAAGTAGCAGGTAGATGATTCGTCGAAACATTGGTAAACCTCCTGAATCGCTGGATTCGAACGGCTGGGGAGCGTTGGTTCGCGCGCAGCCGACAACACATACCACTGTGCATTCTTAATGCCCGTTGGCGAGCAGAGTGGGCCACTCGTGTGGACCAACTGACGGGCGATCGGTCGGCGCTAAATCAGCCAGACGCAATATCGACAGCGAATCGTTCGCGGTTCGCTCAGGGCGGCGGACCATGCGGCCGTCGCCAGGCGGCACTGAAGGGCTGAGACATTGTGCTGCGGTAATCTCAGCAGACCGCACACCTTCGACGTGAGCGGCAACTCGGCGCGGTCTCCATCGTAAACCCACACACAGTCGCCCTGTCCGCATTCACAACAGCCAGAAGGAAGACCCGATTCACGAACATGATCGCAGACGATTGAGTCGCCGCGCGAGAGATTCAACCCGGCGATCGTCATTTCACAACGGCAATGAGCAGCGCAACCCAGGACGGCATGAACGCCGAAAGTCATCAGCAGCAGAAGTTGCAGCAACCTTCTCATTACATCGTCTCCAATTCCGTACAGCGATCGATTGTCCGATGCCAGTGACCGCGAGTCAAGTTGAACCGACTTCCGACGCGCGAGAGGTGGCCAGCGTCGTGCTGCGAAAATTCGGCGCAGAATGACGCCGGTCAACAGGTCGATTGCAACAACAGTGACCACGTGACGTGGTCTGAAAAGTTTTCGTGGCATGACTCGCGACAGATTGCATGCAGAATTGGGTTCTTTCTACCGATCAGTACATCAGTCATGCGGTCCGACCGAGCCCGCGACCGGACCACATGACGTCACCTTCCATTGGAAAACTATGACGGCCTCTTCAGAGGCCGCCGCCAGAGACCGGTTTCTACTTGCCGCAGCTCGAACACGCGGCGGAGCCGCCGATGCCCGCGTCGTAACCACCGGGGTTGTAACCAGCTGGGCCGAAATCCGGGCCAGCAGTGGAAGCGCAGCCAACCGCGAACGTGCAAGTGGCAGCGAGCATCAACACTAGAATTGCGAACTTCTTCATCAGGCGAACTCCCTTTCTTGGGAATGCAGGAATGAATGGTCTGCTCCATACAGACCACTTTCAAAAAAGACATCCGGACCAGCCGAACAGGACGGAAGTCAGGCTGTTGAACTGAATTCAATCATCAGGAGCCAGACACACCGGTCACACAATTGCCATTGGCAGGACTGCGGCGATCGCGGGTGCATCGCGCGACTGTGTCGCGACCGTGCGTTTGCGAACTCCCGCAACAAGGGTCGCCAGGACTCCGCCGTACAGAATGGTTTCATCGGCTCCGGACAGGCCGACCCACTGTTCGAGCAGAACCGGCTTGTGGGCCGCGTAAACCCACAGCCGCTGTCCCTGTTCCTGCAGCCGCAGCCGAGCACAGGTGAGCCAGCCGTTTTCGTCGGGCTGATCAGCGTTGATCAGCACCAGGTCCGCGCGAAAGCTGGCGGCGCGTTCGGCCAGAGCGGTCGAAGATTCAGCCCTCGCGACAAGCACGCCGTGATCCTGAAACAGGGAACTCAGGCACGCAAACACTTCGTCGCGGACTTCGACAATGAGTACTCGAAAAATTGTAGCGCCTCTGATACTCAATGATGAGTGCGTTTCAGAAGTGGTGTGGCATCGGGCGTGTCCCAGGCTGCGTAAGAAGCCAGTCACGCTTTGAGATGTCAGGTCAAAACTGCGCATGGTGAAGTCCTTTCTAAGGACGGTGTCTGTTGGATTCGCGAAGAACGCAACGCCAGCGGCTCACACGGACCGATCATTCGACCGGACGAGTGACATGGAGCCCTGACGCTTCAGTCGCAACGACCTTTTCTGAGGTCGTGGACGAACGGGCACCCATGCGCAGCGAGTGTCCTGTCGCGGGACGATTGCGACGACGGTTCAGCTCGGTGCCAGGAAGAACAGACAGGTCCGTGTCTGGCGTGCATCAATGCCGCCCGCGACCGAACGCTGCCAGTTGGAGTTCAGATCACAGCCTGAACCGGCACAGGCGAATACAACATTCGAGAGACTGCACAGTGCAGCGGCGGTCATATTTTGCAAAGCGGGACGGTGGAGCACTTGCATACGAGAGCTCATAGACACTCGTCGATTCCTGCTCATCGGACGGCAACTCAGAACGACCGCGAGGGCTGCTGTTCTGTGTCGCGACCGTGTCGAACTGCAGCACACAACAACTGCAGGAACACCGCTCGCCCGGTGCCACAGCACGATGATCGCTGCGACTCAGCGAAATCAGCAAAAGACCGCCGACGGCCTCTGAACCACCGGTCGTGCAGGTCGTCTGACAGCAGGCTGCGCTGGAGCAGGACTCTGCACATTCCGTGCAATCAATGCCTGCTTTGAGAGCCGGCAGGCAGCACATCCAGACCGACAGACAGATCGTCTGCAGAGTCTTTCTTGTGAGTGCTGCCGTGAACATGAGGTACTCCTGCGTGTCTGAGTGGCAAGGTGCCTTGGGAAGAAGTCATCAGGACATCAGCCCGCGTCTCTGTTCATCGGCTGCCGGCTGCCGAGGCATTGAGTCGGGGTACCAGAAATCCGAAGAAGCCGGTGACATTTCCCACAGATTCCCTCTGTGACCTTTCGGCGGATTGAGCGACCGTCGAGAATTCTGTTCGCTCAGAGTTCGAAAGATGTCGACGCTCGGCGTATCATAGATCGCGGGCGTTACCGATGCGGACGATTTCGTTCGCGTATCCATTCACCCGAATCCAAGGAGAGAATCATGGCACGCTACATCATGGGCGGAGTATTGACCGCAGCAATTTCCACGGCACTGCTCGGCGGCAGTGCGTCAGCCGATCATCAAGGGTGCGGAAGCGGATACTCGATTCGCTCCTACGCAGTGCCTGCGGCGACCGGCGGACTCCAGTATTCCTCACCCGTTGGTTACTCCTATCCGTCGAATTACTACTACTCCTACGGCATGCCGTACTATTCGGGACATCACGGCTATTCCTCAAGCCATTACGGTCACGGTGGACTCAGTATCGGGATCGGCCTGTTCGGCGGCCATCACGGTGGGCACTATTCGTACGGGCACGGCGGCGGTTATTACGGTGGACACGGGGGCGGGCACTATTCGTACGGACACGGCGGCGGCCACCATAGCGCACACGGCGGCGGGCATCACTGACACCCGTGCGGAATGAAGCCGAGACGGAATACAGGTTCCGGGCCTGTTCCATCACGATCCGGTTGACGGGTGCGAGGCGACTGCCCACGCAGTTCAGAAACTGCCGCGAGCGTGGTGGAAAATTCTGCATGGCGGGAAGAAGCCGCCAGGCCAGCGTCGTTAGACGCCGCTGGCGACCGGCGGCTGCCGGTAAGGCTTTCCCGCCTCATAGCCTTGCAGCCGCTCGCGAATGTCCGACTTCCTTTTGTCGTCGGCCTTCTCGATTGCCTCTTTGGCACGGATGACGGCCTGCTCGAACTGGCCGTTCTCGGCATGAGCCGCAGCCAGCGTGTCGAGGAAACCAGCGTCTTGGAATTCTGCCAGCTGGCACGCCTTCGTCGCCAGACGCACCGCTTCAGCCCCGTCGAGGTAATGCTCGTCCGGACACACTGCCAGCATCCAGGCAAGATTGTTCAACGCACGGGCAAAGTTCGGATCGATCTCGATCGCTTTTCGGTAGTTTTGATACGCCTTTGTAAAGTCTCCAGATTCATACCTGGATGAGCCGCCTGCTTCCCACGCCGGTGCGAATTTCGGGTCAAGCTGAATGGCCGCATTAAAGTCGTCAATCGCCTTGTCCAGCATGCCCTTCATCTGTCGAGCCAGACCGCGGTTTACAAATACCCCGGGATGTTTGACATCGCCGTCGATCACTCGGCTGAAATCGGAAATTGCTGCGTCAGCATTTCCAAGGTACCGATGAGCGTTTCCTCGATCATTGACTGCCGCGAGGTTGCTGTCCTCGCGTTTGATCGCTTCGGAAAAATCTTCGATCGCCGCCTCGTGCTGACCCAGTGCCACACGGGCGATTCCACGCTCATGAAATGTCTGCGACGAGGGCTCATTCTTTACCCTCGCATCGAAGTGCTGAATTGCCCTGCCGATTGGCACGACATGACTCTCGTTGATCCATCCTTTGGCAGCGGCAATCCACTTCCACGACCCGTTGGTCTCTGAAAACTCCAGGACGGCCCCGAGCGGGACTCGCGTCACAACCGTCTGCCCGGATTTCAGCTCGGCGTCCCATTGGATGACCATCACGCGGTTGTCCGGGGCATCGGGTGGCAGTGGCGCATCCTCGTCGCCACGGACCGGGACTGCCGATGTCCCGAATGATAGACAGCAGACAATCAGAACAAACGCCGGACGGGACACCATCTCATGCTCCTGCTTCAAGGCTGGTCGTGTTGCTGTGGTTCTCCTTCAGCTACAGGGCGAAGTCAAGAAGAACCCAACAGGAGCACGCAGAGAGAACAGAGACGGCGCCGACGGGACATCTCCGTTCCCTCTGTTTTCTCCTGTTAATTCTACGTTTACGCGGCCTTCGCCGTTTGCGTTTCGTCGCTCACCACTCCGTTAATCAGTCTCAGTGTTCGCGTTGCGTATCCGGCGGCAAATTCATCGTGTGTGACCATCACGATGGTGCGACCTTCAGCGTTAAAACTGGACAGGTAGTTCATCGCGACTTCTCGCGAGTCCGGATCGAGATTACCGGTTGGTTCGTCAGCCAGAATGATCTGTGGATCGTTGGCCAGAGTGCGTGCCAGTGCCACTCGCTGTTGCTGTCCCTGACTGAGTTCAGACGGACGATGCTCCAGTCGATCGGACAGACCAACCCGGTCCAGCAGATCACAGGCTCGTTCCCGCTGCTCGACAGCAGTCTTCCCCGCGAGACTCAACGGAACCTGCACGTTCTCCACGGCGCTGAGCCATGGGATCAGATTGAACGACTGAAACACGAAGCCGAGCCGGTCGAGTCGCAGTCGCGTACGATCGGCAACAGACAGGTCGTACAGTGAGTCATCGCCGAGCAGGACGCGTCCCGAAGTGGGTGCGAGCATTCCACCCAGCATGGACAGTAACGTCGTCTTTCCGCTTCCGCTGGGGCCGACCAGTGCAACGAATTCACCGGTAGCGAGCGTCAATGACGAGTCTGCCAGAGCAGTCACTGTCTGCCCTCGTCTTGTGTAAGTTTTTGTGACTTGTTCCAGTTGATACATCGCTATGACTTTCCATGTCTCGAGGTTTGTATTTCTGATTCCGAACAGAAGAGCACAGAGGAAACGGAGAAGAACCACGATTACGGACTCAATTCTCTCCGTTTTCTCCTGTGCAACTTTTTCTCCTGTTCAACTTTCGGCTGTGATCCAACTGCGTCCGTCTATGCTTCACTGAAGCACAGGCACGGATCGAGACGGGACGCTCGTCGCGCGGGTAGATAACTGGCGGCAATGGCCACGACCGAAGCCGTGACAAGTCCAACTGCCAGGAGAATCGGCATCGGCTGAACGGCGACCCCGAGCAACTGCGGTCCGAGGATCGCGGCCAGAATCGTGCCGACAACAAAGCCGCCAACTCCGCCGCACGCTCCCAGCACGGTCGCCTTGCCCAGGAACATGCGAGTCACGTATCCGGGAGTCGCTCCCAGTGCCATCAACGTACCGATTTCGCGACGACGTTCGGCCACGTTGGCGTACATCACGCTGGCAATACTTGCGCCACCAACCAGCAGCAGAATCGAGAAGAACACCCACGACATCCGCGACATCAGGCTGTTCACGGCGACCTGCGTCTCGACAACCTGAGCGATCGTGATCACTTTTGTTTCAGGCAGCAGCGATGAGAGATCGCTGATCAGGCTGCCGGCGGCATCTTCACAGCAGCCCATGATCTCGATGACATTCACGACAGGCCCGGCCTCTGACAGTCGCTGCACCGAGTGCAAATGCGCGAACATCCGACCATCGTCGATGGTGCCTGTCGCGGGCAGCACGGCCAACACTTGAAATGTTTCGTCGAACAGTTCGAGTTGATCGCCGGGCTTCGTACCGAGTTGAGACGCGAGATCAGAACCAATGATGACTTCGTCTTTGCCGAGTTCCTGAATCGTTCGCGTGGTTGCGAGAGAGGCGGGATCGGTGTCGTTCGAGACATCGGCACCGGTTGTTTCGCAGCAGCCTCGGTCCGAGCCGACCGGATTAGACAGCAGTGAGAGCCCCTGCCAGGCCGACTTCGTCTGAAATTCAGACTTCGGCAGAATTCCGGTCAACGTAATCGGAATCGAATCAACCGACGCTGACACGCACAGTTTCGGTGCAAGGTTCTGCACGCCTGGTAGTCGGGCCAGAGCGAGTTGAGTCACGTTTGCCTCGGGCATCGTCTGCCCGTGCATATCGGCCGCGTAGTAGTCCTGCAGCGAAACGGACTGCGGTAGCACAAGTACGTTCGCACCGAGATTCTCCATCTTCTGAGCGATGGCCTGCTCGGAGAACACAGTGATATTCTGAATGGCGACCAGAGCGGTAACTCCCAGCGTGACAGCGATCAGGCTGGTCATCATTGGCGTTGGCCGCTGTCGGAGTTCTTTCCAGATCAGCGAGCGAAGGTTCATAGCTCTTCCTTGAGTTGAGGGTTGAGAGTCCAGTGTCGAGAGACGGAGGACTCGGTGTTAGATTGGTATCAGGCCGATTGAGCAGCAGCGTGCGAGAGCAGGCCGGCGACACATCCACGCGCCGGCTCTGGACTCTCGACACTCGTCTCGTCAGGCCTCAGCCTCAACGAGTTGTCGTTGACGATGGTCCCGTTGCGGTTTGGTGGTGCTTGCAGTTCTTGTCGTCACAGCATTTTCCGGCGGATGCCAGTTTTGTGGCGAGCGCCGCATGGGTGACATTCGCGTCGTACGCGCCGAGCATGACTCCCGGAGGCGCCATGAAGACGACCTGCGGAGACGCACTTTGGGCATTCAGACCGAGCTGCTTGACGAACTGCGATTCGCCAGGATCAGTCGCACTGATATTCACGACCTGAGTCCGTTCGCGGTAAAGGCGATCGGCCTGGAATTCCTGAACACCCTTTGGCACGAACCCTCGCGTCGCAGGCTGAACGCACAGCAGCACGATGCGACCGCTCTGCATGGCTTTGATGCATTGTGCGTAGCCGGAACTCACGATCGCACCATCCACTTCTTCGGGCTTGATCTGCTGTGAGAACACGCCCGTCACTGCGCCATTCGGAGCGAGTGTCACAACGGCGGGCAACGGCGTACGAGTAATGTCGAACTTCTCAATGAGGCCGCGTTCAGCTCGATCATCAACCTGGATCGGGAGAATCGCGGCGTCGTTACGTTTCGACGCTCCTGACTTAATCGTCTGGTAGACGGTCTGTGTCAGTTGGTCATTGCTGCGGTAGAACAGCACGAACGTTGTATGTCCAGCCTTTGAGTTGGCAGCGATCTTCTGATCGCCAGGACTCAACTGAGCTGCGGTCGCCTCAGCCGGACTGGCGGTCTGAGCGTAAGTCTGCGTTCCGGTCAAACCGGTCGCGACTGACAGAACGAGGGCAAGCAGCCCTTTGCGGGAGCGGAGCATCAACATGATCAGTCATCCTTTTCACGAGTGGGTTAGTGCTTTCAACATTCATCAACAGGAGAAGCTTTGTGTTGTGAACTGTATCTCCGGAGCGGGAACAACAGCTCGCGATAAGTTCGCTCGACTCGGAGTCGTTCGGGGTAGAACACCGTCAGCGCAATCCGACGAGCAAGTTGAAACATCCAGTGCGTTCGAATCACTTGACGACGTGCGGATACGCGACCGTCAAGACTGTGTTGGCGTCACGAGCGAACAGTTACTGACGGATCGTCGGCGTGGCTCTGTTCTGTGAGGGCTTCAGTTAGCCACTGAAGCGCGACAGCCGACCAGCCTCGAATACACTGAGGAATCCGGTTAAAGCAGCCATGTCCGCGTGAGAACGCAGATATGTCTTCCCGTAATGAGCGGCGGGAAGTGGACGGAGCCGATACACGCGAGTCTTCGTGACTCAATTGCCTGCGGCAAACTCGCTTCTAAGTAGAAGCCGTCCGGCAGAACGAGAAACAGTCCAAACGCAGTTGCGTCAGGACATTTCACCTGCTCAGCCCGAATTGCTCCATCACACAAGCAGTCGACAGCCCCCTCGTGGTCCGGGCATTCGGGAACACTCGGAAGGCTGCGAAGGGGCTCGCTACCGACAGTCAGGTGAGAATGGCTCTCAAGGCTGGATTCCGTATCGCAGCATCCGCCGTCCTGGTAATCCGCATCCACACAGCGAATCGCGCACGCCCCCTGACACTCCCCACAATGGAGGAATGGGCAGGCAATCGCCTGCGCCAGCATCAAGAGAGTCACACATACGCGAACAGTCACCGGGACACCTCACATCAGAAACAACTGTGCCGACCATCCTCGGGCAGCAAACTGCGTCGACTCTCAATATCGGTACAGCTCTATCCACCACTTGAACCAGAAATGGCGAACTGAGGCGTCTACGCGGAATGCAAAGAAGCGAGAGAGCGTTTCCTGAACAACCCGAGGAGGCGAATCTGGCCGTCTCACTGGCAGGAGCTTCAGTTGATCGCTGATCACACTGAACGCCGCCAATGGGGTCACAGCGGTAGTGCAGACATCAAGCAGCCCACCCTTCTACGTGCTCCAATAGAGTTTGGCGATTTCGAGGAGGTCCACTACTTTGAAGCATTCAGGTATCGAACAGTCCAGGTACAAGATTTGCGCATGATCCGTGTCATTTTCGAAGAACTCGAAGAAACTGTCCTGCCTGACCCGGTAGACGTCGAAGTTTACAAGTTCGACAGCATCAACATCACGGACAACAGTGAATGGTATGGATGAGCCTGGACTCTTCGCTCTGGTGTGATGCTGACCGGACTAAGACTGGTCATCGAGGCTTTTATGACTCGCGTCTCGTCAACGACCTCACGGGCGATAGGAATGTGTCGACAGCATTCGGTGACTCGATACTTCGCGGCCCTTGCCCTATAAGCTACGGCACTTGGTGGAACACTCCCCTGTTGGCTGCGTGCTTTGGAGCGGAACTGTTCAAGTCCAGTGCAATGATGGCTACTGATAGAATCCGTTGAGTCTGACCGTTTCGCAGATACGTAGTTTACGTTGGAGGGAATTGCGCAACCCGGTTCAGATAATGATGCGTTCAATCTCGTCAAGGCTGATGGCGTCTGACGTTCGGTCGTAAAGTTTGGTCGTGCGGACAGATTCATGGGCCGCAATCCGCTGGGCATGTTCCAGTAAGCCGCCGTTTTCCAGATAGGCGGTGATGCCGGTTGCTCGGAAGGTGTGGCAGCAGATGTGTGTCGCCAGTCCGGCCTGACGGGCTCGGCGTTTGATCATTCGCAGCACGTCGGTGCGGTGCATTCGGCGTGGCGTCAGTTTCCGGTTCCGGTTCCGGGAGACCGTACGGAACAGTGGCGACTTTTTTTCGTTGCTGATTCCGGCCGCAGTCAGGTAGGCATCGATGTAGTCTTCTGCATTGTGATGAGCAGGAACGTCGTGGTGTTTGCCGCCTTTCTCATGCAGGCGGAACCACATGCGGCGGCCTTGTGGAAAGCAGTCTTCAACGTTCATGCCGATCGTCGCTGAGACTCGGGCGAAGCTGTAGACCATGACGCCGATCAGCGCTCGGTCACGCAGTCCGACGATCTTTGAACAGTCGATTGAATCGAGAAGTTGCCGTGCTTCCGCGGCGGTCAACACTGGGGTCTTGCCTTTCCGCACAACGTGCTTCGGGCCACGCACGGAAGCCGCCGGATTGACTGGTACGACCTAGCCAGTCACCAGCCAGTCGAACAGCATCCGGATCGCTGCCAGGTGCAGTTTGACTGTGGGAGCACTGAGCAGTGTTGTCAGGTGTTCGATATAACCGGCGACAACGAACGGCGTGACGTGTTCGAGCGAGACACCGTGCCGTTCGCACCAGTGACAGAAGCGACCGACAGCGAGCCCGTAAACCCGGCGCGTTCCGGGATTACGAATGTTCGCGGTAAAGAATTCCAGGAATCGTCGCTCGGCTCTCTCACCAGCCTCACGAATCAAAGCCGGCAGTTGCCTCGTGCAAATCGTCAGCAGTTCACCGTCGGAATTGGTTGGCCATCTCTCATCGGACTTCTGCGGAAATTGGTGTTTGCTCATGGCTCATCGTGCCACAGATTTGGCGTTTCAAAAAGGAGCTTTTGATACGCCAATCGAATGATGCCAGATTCACATTTCCGTGTTGCCGGGTGAGCCAATCTGTCTTGCGGCCAGCCGGCATGCTATCGGTCGGCCATGGGAACCGTTGCGTATCCGAGCCCTCGCATGGGATGTGTAACGGTCGCTGGCCATGCCAATCTCCGGTGCCTGTGGATCGCCCGTTATTGTGCAATCGGCCTGTGAAAGTCCAAAATCCAAACTTCAAACCGAACTCGCTCAGAGACCTGACAACTCCCGCACCAGCAAAAGCAGCCGGGAGTGTCTGTGGTCTGACGGTCGTCGAGTGTTCCGCTCAGGCTGCTGCTTTCGGCTCCGCCAGTCATCGTCGAGGCCGACGGGTCGGGTGAGACCTCGACGACGACCGGCTCCGGCGAAAGCAGCCACCCATTCAGTGGTAACGACAAAGATGGATCAAAGTGGCCGTCTGATTTCTTTGCCGTTTGCTCGGAAATGTGGTAACTGACTCGGCTTCGCTTCGGTCTTTCGCCTGCCCATCTGAGTTCACCAGGAGTCACCCGGTCCCGAGCGCAGTTGCAGTACATGCGCTGAGGATCGGTGGCACGCTTTGGTTTTACCGACGAGGTTTTCTTGCTCCTCGCCCGGTCCTCTTCATGGTGTCACGACGGTCAAGGTCCGCGACCGCTGTTTGCGGATCGCTGCTGCTTTGCCTGCGGCAAAGACTCCACCCTGATTCGCCGTGCTCCATTGTAATTCGGGGCCGGCCGACACGGTTCCCTTCATCGCCTTGCGCTGCAGATGTCGGATGCAGCATTCGCACACAGAAGATGAGGAACTATGAAACAGGAAACGAAATCACAGAGCTTTCACGAATTCATGCACGAGTTGATGGCAGACGAACCGGCGGACCTTGCGTCACCAGATCTGTCACTTGACGAGATGATTCCGTTGACGAATCAGGAAGGTCGGACAGTCCGCATCAATGAGGAGACGTGGTGGTACTTTCTGGAAGTCCTTCCACCGAGGTGGATGTCAGGTTCGGCATTCGCGTTCGCCGAGGGGTATGACCGGCTCCGGCTGTTCTGGGAACGATCCGGTGAGTATTTCGTACGTCAACTGACGGAGGAGCAGTCAGACAGGTTCTGCCAGTTGACCGGTGCGAGCCGGCATCACTGAGGAGTTTCCTTGAGGCTCAGGTTTTACTGCGTGCCACCTGCGCCTCACTCGCTGCGGGCATCCAGACACAACGTGCAACGTCGTTGACGCGAGGGCGTGACAAGTCTCAACAGGTGTGATAGTCAAACGGTGTTCTCTTCAGCTGCCGTGGAACGGCAATGGGCAGGCTCTGGTTTTGTGAGAGTCGAGTCGACCGCGCCCATTCGCCCGCGTCCGGCAGCATCATGACGTTGCTTGTAAGAACGTCCGCTGCGACAGATCGCCGTTCGAACTGGCCCGGTCGCCTGGATTCTCCACATGGAACCCTGAGTTTGAATTTGCAGAGCGAACAGGAATCGTGGTACAGCCAGTTGATGAGAAATTCATACATCGGAATCGTTGACCGGACGGGCGTCCGGATCCTTGTGCCGGAGCATGAGCATACGGCCCGCTTTCTGTCCCGCCGTTCCCGTCGGGAAGAGTCCCTGTGTTTCTGGGCGGTTGTCGACGATGCACTTGCCAACGTCATTCATGCCGAGATCAACGCGGGTAACCGTACTGATGCGCTGCGGCTGCTGAATTGTCTGGCCATTGATTTAGGCACCATTCTGCCCTCGGACTTCGCATCGATCTTTTCTACTCAGACTGCGTGACAATTCCTGAGCACTGTGATAGGCAATGGTGCAGGCAGGGTGTTCTTTACCGTTTCTAATACGGGAAGCCCCCATTCAATCGCTTCTCGGAGACACGTTCTCCGAGGGGGCGGTGGTGCATACAGGTTACTTCACCCGGTCGACATTCCTGCGACCGGTGGTTGAAGGTTTCGCTTCGTCTTCTCTCACAGGACCGACTCGGCCGCGGAATGTGTTGTTCCGGGCCAATTGGGTTCTGTGACCCGTATCTCTGTATTCGGAACGAGGAGACTGAGGCATGGTGAATTTGAAGCGTGTGGAAAGCTCTGTTGAAGATGCGAACGGTGAATCCACATCGACGTGGAGTAGTTCGAAGCCAACTCGGGCAAGCCGCCTGGGGCGGGCGCATGAGGAACTGTTTCGCAGATCGCCCGACGAGCGATTTTCTTCGCTCACGGAACTCCACGAACACTGCCGGCAGGAGAAACAGTTCTCTACCGACACGTGGCAGCTTCCGCAGACATTGCGACCTCGCCTGATCAATGGCGAACTGAGCATCGCTCTGGAATCGGACGCTGACGGCCTGTTCAACGACTGGTCGTTCTCGCAGATGTGCCGGATGAGATCATCGACGACACGACAACATCGCCGAATACAAATTGTTGTTGCAGTCGCAGACGAGAGCAGTTTCACGTTCGCCAGCGTTCATCGACTTTTTTCCTGCGATTTGATTGCCGACGTTCTACGCCGTTTGTAGATTGAACGGAACAGACTTGGACAGAATAGTGAAAGACCAAAGGCGGAATTCAGTGCCGACGAGCAAAATACTAGCTGGCCGATTTGCGCTTCAGCAGCAGGTCTGTCGCGGAGGGATGTCGACCGTTTATCGGGCAATGGATCTGGAGTCTGAAAGGCGTGTTGCAGTCAAACTGCTCAACATCGACGCTCACCTGCCGGCAATCACCGCAGAGTCGTATCGACGTGAACTTGATGCACTCAGCAACCTTCGGCATGACAACATCCTGCGGATTCTTGCTCACGGCACGGACGAAAACGGGGTTCCATATCTCGTTCTGGAATGGATGGAGTGTGATCTTCTCGAACGCAAGAATCGCCGATCACCAGAATTCCATGGATGGGACGATTTTGCGTCTCGCATCCTGCTGCCCATTGTGGACGCACTCGCTTACGCGCACGGGAATGATCGTTGCCATCGCGACATAAAGCCCGCGAACATCCTTGTGGCAAGTGATGGTAGTCCGCGCTTGGCTGACTTTGGCATTGCAAAGTTGAAGCGGTGCCTCCAGCCGCGCATCACGTTGAACGAGTTCATGTCGGTGCCGTTCACGCCTCCTGAACCGGACGACGGCTCATTCTCGTTTTCACGCGATGTCTTCGCCGTTGGTGTACTATGCCTCTGGGCGATGAGCGATGTCGATATCGCTGGCTACGAGGATATCCCCAAGGCTTTAGAACGGTTTGACGCTGTTTCAGATGTCAAGGACATCGTTGCTCGGGCTGTGTCCACCGACCCAAAGCAACGCCCCGAGACCGCTGGCCTGCTGGCCCACGAGTTCTCCAGAGTCCAGAATTCCCGTGAACGAGTTTGGAACGAGCGAGACCGGCGCTGCTGCCTCATTCAGCTAACGAACAAAGCGATGTCGCTCGTCGAGGATCACTTTGCCACCGAAACTGGCGATAGCATTCGACAATACATAGATGCCGATATCACTTCCGATCCAGCAATCGAACGTGTTCGAAAGGATTTCGCAACGCCGAACGAGCAGGTGGTTCAAGATCATTTCTTCGTCTATGGCGGCAGCTTTCGATACCACATCGCCCCCAACGATCGAGGTCGAGACTGTTTTTCCGTGATTGGCGTAGTTCGACCACCAGAACACATAGTTTCTCGTACGAAAGACAATCTGCTGCCCTCACCTGTTCTGTTCACTCTCACAAGGCACCAAGGGCAAATGATCGGGGCGCAAGAGACCTTGCACCTACTCGACCAGAAGTTTCTGGAAGCTGATGAACTGAAGGCGAAGCACGACCGCGAGCATAAAGAGCAGTTTCTGTTCAGTCAGTGGTTACAGGTCTTGTCAGCCAGGCAGGCATATGAGCGAGAGCAAAGCGCCGCGATCCGCTTCGATGGGATTGACGTCCAAGGGCACCGCGTGAAGTTATTTACTGATGATGATCTGTCGACGGTTCAGGTGGAGGAACCCCGCGTCATCAAGACTGGCGAAAGACAGTGGATTTATGGCGACATTTGGCAGGTCGATTCCGATGGAGTGGTCCTGAATTGTCCGTCCGCGAATCTGCGGAACTGCCCCCAGAGAGGCATTGCATATCTGGATACTCGTGCCGCAGAAAAGGCGCTTGACCGTCAGCGACTGGCAATCGAACGCGTTCGACATGGAAACGCCGTTGCAAATTCACTCAGAAACCTGCTTTTGAACCCGTTGACGGCTCGCATCTCGCCCGCAGAGATTCAACTTGCCCCGGACACGGTTGCATCGTTGGACGCTTCTCAACAGGAGGCGATCCAAGCAGCCATACAGGTTCCGGATGCGTTGTTGGTGCAAGGGCCTCCAGGCACCGGAAAGACAAGATTCATCGCGGCGCTCGTTAGGGAGTGCATCCGAAGAAACCCTGAAGCGACGGTTGTCTTGGCGTCTCAGACCCACATTGCGATCGATAACGCGTTGCAGCGAATTTCAGAGTATTTGCCAGAGAGCCCAATTGTTCGCGTCGCACGTCAAGACGCGAATGACGTCTCGCCTGAATCTGCCCAGTACCTTCTTCCCGTACAGATGCAAAGGTGGCGCAATACCGTTGCAGGAAAGAGTGAACAGGCTTTGGAACGTTGGGCGACGAAACTCGGGGTTTCACCGGTTGACCTCAAGATTGGATCCACGTTGCAACAAATTGGAATCCTGCGCGATCGCATAGAGGAGACAAGAGAGCGAGTGCAGTCCACGCAGGATGAGCTTGACGAGCTCTTGGAGACCTCCGGAAGCAAGTCTGCCACACGGCTTGACCTCGAACGGGAACCGATTGACGAAGAGCTGAGACAATTGCGAAGCAAGCTGAATGCAGACAAACAAGAGGAGGACCGACTGGTCATAGTGCTTAAGGAGTTAACTCCAGATGCCGACGGTTACCTTGGGCTCACCTCGTACGAACTCGTGGAGTGGTCGAAGGAGCTTCTCGAAGAAACTGACGCTTCCCAGATGGCCAACGCTCTGCTTCGAATCCAAAGCGAGTGGGTCGAACGATTCGGGCGTGATGAGTCCTTTACTGCGGCGTTGTTCGAACGGTCGAAAGTAGTCGCAGCCACGTGCATCGGGCTGGCATCCGTACGCGGCACAGACGACATCGAGTACGACCTGTGTATCATTGACGAGGCGTCCAAAGTAGATGCCACTGCGGCTCTCGTACCCATGGTACGGTCCCGCAAGTGGGTTTTTGTGGGTGATTCGAGACAGTTGCCTCCATTTGAGGACGCAGTTGTGCGCGACGAAAAGCTTCGTGAGAGGTTCTCAATCGATAGTGACGAAGCCACCGAGTCTATGTTCGAGCGACTTCGGCGTCTCCTTCCCCCTGATCACCAGAAGATGCTCGTACGGCAATACCGCATGGTGCCGGGGATCGGAAATCTCATCAGCCGCTGCTTTTACGACGGCGAGCTTGAGAATGGCGAAGTCGAACGAAAGCCAATTGATAGGCCATTGCTTGCTTTCAAAGGAAAGAGCGTGGTCTGGTCATCTACGCGCAACCTTGAACGTCGTGTCGAACAGGAACACGGCCGCGGAGTCTATGTAAATCCGTGCGAAGCAGAGGAGATCATAGACCAATTACACGATTTGGCGCGAGTTGATTTTGGCGAAGGCAACACCGTGTCGGTGCTTGTAATCAGCGGGTACCAGGCTCAGGCCAAGCACCTTGCTCGGGAAGTCGGTCGAGAACAGTCGAAGCTCAACGGCCTGCGAGTCGAATGTTGCACTATCGACGCGGTTCAGGGGCGTGAAGCCGATGTCGTGTTCTTCTCTGTTACGCGATCCAACGAACAGGGGCGGTCTGGCTTCCTGAATTCAAGCCAGAGGGTCAACGTGGCTTTGTCCCGTGCTCAGAAGCTGCTGGTGATTGTCGGTGATGACGGATTTGTTCTCAGCGCAAAGGAGCTGGAGCCACTGCAGAAGGTCCTCACTCACATCCGAGGCAACCCCGATGAGTGCCTGTTTGAAGAAGTGCGTCCACGACTGAAACTCGGAGGACGCCAATGATTGACCTGACTCCTGAGCAAGTCGCAAAGAGATATGCCAATCGACCAGGTTGCCGCCTCCTTGGTTACGAGCAAGTTGGACTCGCTGTTTTCTCGGTGAACCTGCGGGTGATCGTTGTCGAAGACTGCGCGCTTCCGCCGATCGACGAGTTCATCGTTCGGACAATGCATGCCGGATTGAAGTCGCCCGAGGAGATATCCGAGTTTCTCGGTATCGAGCCGATCGTCACTCATCGCCGTCTCGTTGAGCTACAGAGATCGGAGCTGATTAATGTGCTTCCATTGCAGGAAGCAGAGTCAAGTGTTGCCTGTGTCCTGACGGAAAGGGGATCTGAGACAGCCAAGTCGCTGAGCCTGCGGAAACATGTGGAAAAGACGATTGGCCCCGTGATTTTTCATGGTTTGCTGAGGAAGCCGATCGCGCTGGGCGACGACATGGAGTCGCTGTTGCTGGCTCCTCGGGATCTTCGGGAATTGGAAGTCGAATCAATCCGTGCGATTCCGCAACGAAAGCCACACCCGGAAGAAGTCGATGTCCAAGGCCTCAGCCACCTCTATTCGGCGTATCTCAAACGCAAGAACAAGGGAGTCAAGGAGACGCTGCTCAATGTGCGAGGCGTCGACAAAGGGGCCAGAACGCTCTACATGCCAGCCGTTATGCTGGTTTACGAGACAACTGGTGGTCAGCACCGGCGTCAGGTTGCATTCGCGGTTAATGGAGTACTTGACGAAGAGTGCGAGCGAGCGTTCGCCGAGAAAAAGGGACAGGAGCTGCTCAAGGATTTGATCGACGCGCAGTACGACACCACGGACCGGCTTGTCGCCGAGTATTTCCCGCCGAGTCTTGCGAAGTCTTTGCCAAGAGCCGCTACGATCGACGAGGCAAGTCAAGAATTTGACGCTGCTCAGCAAGCTGCTGAGGTGGCCGAAGCTGCACTTGAAAGCGAACCTGCTCGTCCGGATACGCGGCAAATTCTGAGGGCAGAGCTCGAAGAGGCCAATCGCAAAAGGGAAGAAGCGGAAAAGCGAGTTGCAGAACTCAAGGCTCGTCGCTTACATCTCTATTCGCTTGGCGATGTGTTTGACGAAGCTCTGCAGACAGCGACCTCTCGGCTGGTCATCGTTTCAGCCTTCATCAGCACGGCCGTCATTGACCGCAAGTTCGTTGCCGCTCTCACAGCTGCGCTGGAGCGCGGCGTGCGAGTTTGGATTCAGTACGGCATGGGAGGAAAGGATCCTCAAGAGGAACGCAGGGAATGGAAGGAAGCTGAGCGATCGCTCAAAGACTTGTACAAACAGTACCCCGATCAGGTATTGATTGATCCACGCGGCGGAACCCACGAGAAGATTCTGATCTGCGACGATCGATTCGTGGCCGTTGGCAGTTTCAATTGGCTGTCCTATCCCGGTGCGAAGGCACGCAAGAAACGCAAAGAATCTGCGCTCCAGATCTTCGACAAAGAACAGGTGGACGACTGGTTCGAGTGGGTGACGTCGCGTTTCAAGGGTAATTCAGATGAACCTGTCGCCCAAAGAAATGTTGGTCCGCTGAGAGCGAGGCTCAAGAGTGCCGAGACACGACCGCATGAGAGTCAACAGAATGAGGCGACGGGTACTGCAGATTGTGAACAAACGGGTGAAAGATTTGGTAAATACCGTCTTGTGAAGTCGCTTGATGCTGCCGGAATGTCAGAAGCGTACATCGCCCAACAGGATGGCTCTGCCAAGAAGGTCTTTCTGAAACGTGTTCGAGTGAACTCGAAGGACATGGCCGCTCTTCAGCGAGAAGTCCGGATCTACGAGAAGCTCAGCCGCATGTCGCTGAGATTTGTTGCCCAAGTCCTCGACTTCATCCGCGACGACAGTTTCATAACTCTGGTGACCGAGTGTGCCGATGGTGGCGACCTTCATTCATTCGTTGCGGCTCAGGCCAACGGCCGTGGGCTTCAACCTCAATACGCGAAACTCATTGGGGTGAATGTAGCGAGTGCCTTGAAGGAACTTCACGACGCGGAAGTCGTGCATCGCGATCTGAAACCCAGAAACATCCTCAGTTTTGGCGGGATCTGGAAGCTTGCCGACTTTGGAATTGCGAAAAACCTCGGCCGCCTTGGCACACAGAAGACCTTCCAGACAGGCGGGACATGGGGATACGCAGCCCCAGAGCAGTTTGAGGGCGTGGTAGCCCATCCGAGTGCTGACATTTATTCTCTGGGGAAGACCTTTGTCTATCTACTCACAGGGCAGACTGATGTGGACTTCGTTCAATTCCCGCAATGGCGAGCACTTGCTAAGCAGTGTTTGGCACACAAACCTGATGACCGGCCATCTGTCACAGAAGTTCTGGACACCTTGATGGCCATCCCGACATGACACTGCGAGAAATGGTGAGCGCAGTACTCACGATTGCTTTTCGTCGACGTATTCGAAAGCCCGAATCATAAGGATGCAATGAGTCAGGTAGTCCGTGTCGGGTAGAATTGCCGACCAGCCAGATCGACGAAGTGATCGCGGAGTGCGAGATACTGCTGGCGTTCCATGGCCACATGAGCGTGCCATTTCGGATCCCGGTGGCCCTTCTGCGTTCTCCCGCCAGCTCGATAGCTGATCGCATAACCGCAGTACGACAGCGGTATCCGGCGAAAATCGCGAACAGACTTCTGCTCGTCCTGGAAGAAGACGTGTTCGCCCTTTGTCGCGAGCAGCACGAAGAGGCGATCGTGGCGGATGTATTGCAGGTTGGCTCGGCCCAGCCGCTTCCGCCGCGACCGCGTCGCTTCCGAAACATCGATCTCATACTTCGCGATGAGCTTTCGATCGACGAATTCTGGATCTTTCCTGTCCGGAATGTAACCCGTCACGTACCACCAGTAGCCGTGACGCAGATAGCAGCAGGCGATCTGCTGCACGAATCCCACCAGTGATGTTGTTTCCGCTCGATACTGCATACTTCCTTCGCGAAAAGTTGACGAGCTTGTTCTGGGCACAAGCTCGTCGGAAAGCCCCCGTCACGGGATTGGCTACCCGTCCGGAAAAGAACCATCAGGCGGACGTGTGAAACGCACAGCACCGCAGTCGCACGCAAGGCGACAGCAGCAACAGCAATCGTTTCAAGACTGGCGAGGGAACTACATTCAAGAGTTGTTCCCTCCCAATCCATACTACCCGTCACACCCACAACCACGACTGGTTAACGACGTACGACAGTGTCACGTCGTTACCACTCCGTTGGTTCGCCGCCACGAGACGAAGACTCTCCCGAGTCTCACTCCCGTAGCCGCCAGCTCCCTCCCGGGAATCAGTCGAGCACAGCCAGTGGCACAAACTGGCCACCGGCTGTTCAACAGCTCGACCGCAACGTCGCTTTGACAGTGCTCCGCATTGGCCTCAGCCTGCGGTACTGCCCGTCAGCCCTTTCGTTGTTGCCTCGTCGACGTACCTGCGGGACCAGTCCGCGACTGAGCTGCGAACGCCAGCGGCGTTCACTTCAGTCGCGTGTCACCACAGGACATCTCCGATCGTTCCGGGCACCACCCCGGAACGGCAAACGAGTTTCGACTGCCTTGCCGAAACATCGCCCAGCGCGTGAACCACGCAACCGGCTTCTACTCAGGCCACACTCCCCCTCTACGGCTTTTCTCGCCCGCGGTCAGGATTCAGGAGATTCAGACTCCGTCATCCCGCGAGGCTGCACGCCTCACTTCCGCCAGCAATTACAAGCACCTGAGTGACCGACTCAGGCTCCGGGAACCACCCCGGCTGCCGCAGAGGTTCCTGCGTTAGTCATGTTCTTCGCTCCACGCTTCACGTTGCTATCCAGTGTTACCTGGAGGAACCGTTGCCGTATGTGCGACTCTCCCGAATCGCCACAGTTTCCATCGGGAATGATTTGTCATTCCCGACGATTTCAGGGGACCGAACGTAGAAGCATCCCCTTACCCATCAGCACCGGTCTTTCGCGGTTCGGCACCGTCTCTCGTGGAACTCACTGGCAAGCGATTACTCGCCTTTCATGGTTGAGCTATTCACAGCCGTCGGATTTGCCGACGGTCTCCGGACTGATCACGTCCGGACTGGCACGTCACCGTGCTCAATGCTCCCCACGCCAGCCAGGTTGAACGCACCGGATTGCTCTGGCCCGGACCCCCTGGACAGGATTACGCGGCGTCAATTCGATTGACGCAACACATCACCTGCTTTGAAACATGACGGCCTTTGTCAGAACTTCGACAAAGGGATTTCCGCATCGCCCTTGCTCTCTCTCATCGGATCGAATGCCGGTATTACTCTGAACGGAAGCGACTGCGATACGAGGGCAGCCGCTTCAGATTTCAGGATTACTCCGACAAGCCTCCGTCGAACACAGCAAGCGGTAGGGTAAGGAACCAGCGAGCCATCTCGTTTGTGCATACTCAGC